>Ga0233437_1000132_pt1 | contig 188075 bp, 223 predicted proteins | sample SI_122_August201_FD_182714 | JGI IMG/M metagenome (GOLD analysis project Ga0233437, IMG submission 182714) | Seawater microbial communities from Saanich Inlet, British Columbia, Canada - SI_122_August2016_200_MG | ecosystem: Environmental > Aquatic > Marine > Inlet | place: Canada: British...
AGAATAACTTGCTTAGGTTTTGACTCTGATGGTTTTAAGTATGGAGAAGAGGGTTGGTGGGAAGCCCCATCATCTTCGTCGTCTTCTTCGTCATCTTCTTCGTCATCGTCGAGTTCCGAGTTGGAGATATGTCCACCAAGAGCAGACCATGTTAGGGGAGAACCTGAAACAAGAATAGAACCATTCGCGTATAAAAGAGGTCGTATAATTTCTACTGATGATGGGGCTGTATACCTTTCGGAGCATGATATGCCAGCACCAGCATTGCCTAGTTATGAAGATGTCCCTTTGGATTTTTATCTGAAGAAGGGGGCTTTGGGAGTATTTTATGAATCTTATACTCCACTGGTGGAAGATGATGTTCCTTGGGATTATGTTAAATATGTTGACTTTACATATAACGCATGTAAGAACCTTGGTACAAAAGAAATTACGTTTGCCACTTTGGGAGAATCTTCTAATGTCGTTGACAAGATTAGAGTTTTCACTAAAGACGAAATGAAGTATTGTCAAAAATCTCCTGAAGATCAAGAAAAAATATCTAGTAGAGTAAGAGAAATTAATTCTTACAAAAAGCCAGAATCACTGAAACGTACAATTGACATGCGTTTTTCGCAGGCTGGAAAAGTCGCATTTTTCGGCAATAATATAGAACAGTTCCCTTTAATCGAGGCTAGAGCGAAGGTTCTGAAATATGACGATTTCCATTCTTATAAAGCAAAAGGACCATACTCTTCTGTTGTCTATGATAAGCGAGGGGTAATGTATGTATTTTATGAGCAGCCTGCTGAAGAAGGGTCTAGCTCTAGTGGGGGACAGGATGTAGAAGGTTCTCCTGATGGCGTTGAAATTTGCAACCCAGAGGTTGTAGATGTTATCGATCAAGCGGAAATAGATGCCACTAAGATAACAAACATTGCTGTGGCCGTTTCATATGATCGAGGGAGAACTTGGTTTGAATTTAATGAATTGATAAGGTTATTGGCAGGAGAAAGTGCAGAAAAACCATATGCTGTAATGGATAAAAATACGAATATAATTCATCTGTATTTTGTTTTTGAAAAATATTATTTGGCAGTTAAAGATATCGATACTTCGTTATTCGATTTAGAAGATGCATATACTGGGTACAATGTTATTGGCGGTTGGGGCAGTGATACTCCTGATATCGCAGGGTTGGGAGACTTTACTAACAAGGGAAGAATAATGAGAGCAAGATGGTTTACGATCATCGATGGCGGCCCCGATTTGGTGATTGATTTAATTCGCGGAAAACATTGGTGCGATGTGTGCGCTGAAGATCGTTTAAATGATTCTAGAGAAAGAGAAAGAACAGATAGCATTAGTAATTTCAAAAGGCTGAAAGATGAAAATGATAAAACAAATCCGGTTAGAGCAGCTAAAATGTCGAAGATACCACTGTTCAAAAGAACTAGTTTAGATCAGTCTTCTTACATCATTCGTATGAGATTCGGTAGACGATTAGAATTTGAAGATGTGTATGCGGAATTGAAGAAAAATGATTTTGAAGTAACTGAACAAGTGTGTGAAAAGCTTGATAAGGTTAGACCATATACCAGAACCAAATTTGCCGCATATAAAGATAATAAAGGGCATTTGACTAATTGGGCTATTGACAAAATTGACGGCATAGGAGCTATATTATCAAGCCATGATTACCTTTTCTGGTCTGTGATTATTAATGATACATGTTTCCATGCAGAAAATCCATATAGTGTTTTGGAAGACTTGGATGAAGAGGCGTTGAACAATTATATTTTCAACCGCACATTCACTTGCCAAACATACAATTTGAATAGCTTTAGTAGCGTTCCAGCTTGTTATCTTTCTGAGAAACCTTCTAGTGACGAATTCGATGCTGACGCTAGTGCAGAAAAAAGCGAACGATGCAAGAGTCTTGAAGAAAAAATACAAGAACTAGAAGAAGAAATTGAACAACTGAGAGAAGCGATAAGCGAGATCGACCCTGATAACGAATCGGATAGACTTTTACTCTCGTCTCTTCGATCTGAATTGGTTGAGAAAGAAAAAGAATTAGCTGAATTGAAGCAAGAAGAAGATTTGGATGGATCGTATATGGACCCAGAGCAGATTATCGATCAAGCGTCTAAATTAAAACAAATACAGGTTGTTTATGATGGCTTCACAGATAAGGTTGGATTGATATTTATATATGAAAATGCATTATATATTCGTAAATTTGATAATAGCGTAATACAGTTGATAGGCAAAAAGACCAACGCAAGAGCTACTAATACAGTAATCGATTTGGTTAACCCTGATAATTCAAGTAACGCCGCTTCTCAATTAGTTGAAGGCAGTACAGATACAACTGGTGCCGCTATAAATGAATTAATAGTTAATAGTATGAATTTAAATTCTAATTCACCTAATAAACCGATATTCTTAGTAGGAGAGGAATTCCCTACTAAAAATGCTAATTTATATGTAGTACCACCTGATGCTCAATTAAGGGAAATTTCCCAAGCAGTTCAGCCAGCAGCTTATTATGATAAAAGAGGATTTGTTAAATTATATTATTGTGATCAGAATTATAGTATTTGGACTGTAACGTTATTCTCTCCTGAATTGACACCGTATATAGCCGAAGAAGATGAAGATGATTCTGGTGGGATTATAGGGATTGTGAACCCTGCTGGTGTGGGTAATGCGGCTTCTCAAATAGTGGAAGGAGCGACTGGTAACACAGCTTCGCAAATAATAGGACAGTAATTATGGCAGATAAATCAGTATTAAAAACCGGTAAGCCTATAACTACCATAATAAAAAATAAACATATAAGAAAAGGCAATTATCATGCTGGTAAAGTCGTTGTTGGCTGCTTGATAAATCAGTATTGTCCGTTTGAAACAACTGAATTTGCTGATCATACTATGGTGTACAACAACGAAACTATGAAAACGGCACCAGACCATATTCGTGAGAATGCGGTTGATACAGTAATCAGTGAAAATGGTGTATTTCTAAAGCAGAAACATGTTTACCACTCTCAGTATTTATACGTGAAATGTCAACCTGTTGCCGGTGAATTGTCTAGTTTGGCTCCAGAAGGCTCTGGTCCTGCTGTGAGAGAATTCTCTTGGTACCAGACCAAACATGTTTTTATGGCACCTGATGAAGACATCATTACTCCTGACGAATATCTGACGAGAACTTCAGAAGCCAAAGTCGATAAGGCTCGTTGGGAAATTCCAAGACCAAATAAAAATGTAGACGATGGGGATAAAGAAGAGGCAGAAGACAGTAACGTATTGATGCCCGTACAAATTGCATCTAATCCGACTGTAAAAGAATCGATTCATTGGCGCGTAGAAAAGTTAACCCCGCTATTTCGTGGGGAAGATTTTTTCTTAGAGTTCCACAGAATGACTACTTCTACTGACTTAAATAATAGTAAAGATGAGTCTGAACAATCGTTTAAAAATTATTTTGACAATGACGATATGTACAAACCTATTGACGCATTTGGTCCTGCCAATGGGGACAACAGAGGAGTTGTTTCTTACCAAGTTAAAGACAGAAAATATGTGCCAATTGAAGAATCAAAAAAAATATTTAATCTGAATCAACAAGCTTATATCATTATAGAGATGGGAGTAGGTTTGAAATTTAGATATTTTATAATCATTACGCAAAGAGGTCGTCCACGTTTTGTCAAAGTTCTTATGAGCAGTACCGCGACAGAAGATAAAGAAGAAGGTGAGAGCAAGAGCAAAGGGATTTCGTATCTGATTTCTGAGTATAAGAATGCGACAGGCAGTAAACTTCTTAACGATAATGTGTTAAAAATAGCAGTTAGAAATCATTTGGGTAAATTGGTTATTGTATTCAACGACAATAATGACCAGCCATGGGTGGTTACAGACATACCAGTTGCAGGGCAAGAATCTAAATCTGCCGCTTCCGGTGGCGCTGCGGCGAATTCTGAAGCTTCAAATGATCCTGGTGACGCAGCTAATAATCAATCTGATTCTAATTCGATTCCTCAAGAGGGTACTCCTGAAAATCCTCATGGATATGCTCTTGATAAAGATGGTAATTTAGTTCCTGTTAAATCCTCTTCTGCGTCAGATACCGCCGAACCAGATTGTCCACCTGATGAACCAACAAATACACCAGACCCAGGACCGCTTTTTGTTGTGCCAGGAGCAGCTATTGCCATTTGGGGCGGAAATATGTCTATTGGGTTTACATTTAGTCCTATACAATATATTGATAAAGCATTATTAAATTTGCCATTTCCCAGTAAAAATATATATAAAGAAAGTGAAGAAATATCGGCCTTAAAAGATGATTTGGCAGATGCCCAAAACGAAGACGTAAATGATTCACAATTGGCTGATTTTGAAGGAGATGATGGCGGGAAGAGGGCGCTTTCGGATGAGTCGTCAGCACAACAACAGGAAGATATATCAAAAGAAATAGCTCTTTTACAATATGATGCAAATCCTTTTGTTTTGCCTGGTGATGTTGACGTTCTTTTAAGTATTAGAGATATGGGGTTGGACCCAGACTCTACTCCTCGTGATCCAGGCCGATCTGGCGGTCAGGGAGGGGTTAGGTCTAATGGCAAAAAACCATTTTACATTTGTGATGCTCAAAGAGTTGAAGAGATAAGAGAAACTTGGACTTCTGACGCTCCTCCATTTTTTATGGATACCGGCGAATTTATTAAAGATAAACAAGAAAAAAGAGAAAGTTTTATAGGGATAAAAAAGAAAGAATTAAAACCAGAAGGTAACAAAAAAGTATTTTTCTTGAATGTCACTTTCACCTGTGGTTCACACGTTTTTCCTAGCGGATACGAATTATTAAATTGTAAAACACCAGTTTTGAATACCATCAGACTTGTCGGACTTCCCGTAATAGACGATGCGTGGGGAATTGATGAAATAGATGCTAGTGATTTAGTGTTACAATACAGCGATACATGGTCTTCACAAGACTATCACAAAATGGAACATACTGGTAACATATCTTTCTTGGTAAACAGAGATTTAGGCGGAATTGCTAAAGACATAGAGGCACTTCGTAATAAGGCTTTTTATATACAAGTGTTCGCAAGTTATGACGGGTGTAATTATTCTCAATTTGAGCAGGGCAAAAATGAAGACGAAGGTGGTATAGTCGGAAAAACTCCTGGGTCGAGAGTTGCCCCTACGGAAATGTATAAATTGATGACTGGCATTTGTTATGGTGGAACTATAACTGAAAAACCAGGTGAAAGAATAATGATGTGTAAAGTACAAGATTATTCTAAAATATTAAAAGATTATTTGATTTTTAATTCTCCATTTTTTGATGGGGTTAGAGACATTAACGCTATATATGAATTAACTAAAATGTCTAATTTCAAAGAATCAGAGGTGGGTGATCCAGCATTTTTAATTAAAAAACATGTAGATCAAACTGAAAATAGTGACATATGGGGCGAAGGCACTGTGCAGAGTGCTGATGGTCGCAAAATACCAAAAAGTCGTGTCTATGCGTTACCGGCAGCGTATGCAAGACTGCAAGGAAATGCTGAATTTAGATTCAATGATGGTGACAATGTGATGCAAGCACTGGAAAAAATTGCTAACAGATCAGGAAAAGTTATATTTTTCGATGTTGATGGGCAGTTGCATTATGAAGCTTTCCCAATTGCTGATGTAATTTATGGTAATGGGAATATATCAGATGTCGATAGCGAGTCTGTAACAACGTGGTTATTTACGGCCAAACCTGGCGAAAATGGTCAATTGGTTTTTAAGGAAGTTACTAGAGAGATTGCAGTAGAAGACGTATATAACAATATCCACATCGTTTCTAGTACGCCACACCAAGAAATGATTTTTGCAGATAGAATCAATGAAAAAGGTTTGATTGATCCTACTTCTGAAGGGTTCTTAGGGTATAGAAAAACATTCTTGCAAAAAGACCCTATTTTTGGTCACGAGAAACCAGTGACTTTATATGCCGATCATCTAACCAAATTTTTTAGGCCACCAGTTGTATTTAAATTTAGTACGTATGGTTTGCCTATGCGTTGTTTTGATATAGCCGATGTGGATGGTCAAAAACTAATTATAGTGAATATTTCGCATAGTATCGTAGGTAAAGAGAACCAGTGGTGGACTACGATTGAAGGCGAATGGTTGAGTGGGGAAACAGGACAACTGAAAAGTTAATTTAATTCTGTTTTTTTCCGATTTTTAAATAAGAATAGGACTGCAAAATGGCAATAGGTAAACGTTTAGACAAAAAGATATCGTCAATGATAGAAGGAGCTTTGGCTCTTAACTTAGATATTGAAAATGTTAAAGCCACTACGCTATCTGGCTATCGAGGATTACATGCCCACCAATTATTTAAATTTGGTTCAGGAAAAGGTCGTAGTCCTCAGTCGGAACGCAAAGGTAGCACAATAGGAGAAGAAACAAACCCCGATCAACCTTTTAAGGTCGGTTAAGGAGAATTTATGGCTGGTTTTACACCGAATTTTAATCTCGCATATTTTGACTTTAATGATTATCTTAATGATCCCATTAATGTCAATAGAGAAATCGATAGATTTATACTGATAGACAAACAAATATATGGTTTGTATGCCATTTTTGGCAACGGAGTGATCAGCGGTTGGGAAGTGGCCAATTCGAGTACAAGCGAGGCAACTGGTATATCTGTCGCTGTTTTTTCTGGCAGAGGAATCGTTCAGTCTCGCGCTGGTGAGACAAGTATTACATCTGTTGTCGAAAATTTGCCTCCGAACTCTGTAGTATACATATATGCCCAACAAACGGACTCATCTTTTCCTTCACAGTCGAGCATAACATTTACTTTTTCTAATATCGCTAGCATATCTTCACTTGTTAAATTAGCTAAAGTTACGACTAGTGATAATGGTATAGTTAGTGTGGATAATACAGATAGGGATTTCATACTAATAGATCAGCAGATAAGCAATGCCATTGCTAGTCATAGGCATCGCGGGGCGCCAACCAAAATTGATTTAGACAATGAAACCAAAAATAGATTGTCTGGTGCCAAAGTGGAATCTTTTGATGGAAGTAAAATATCTTCTGGAAGATTGGATTTGGACAGAATTCCCGTGTTGAATCACAACGATTTGACCGATATTGGTGTTTTGACTCATGCCCAACTCGATACTTATGTTAATAGTTTCAGTAAAACGAATCAAAGTATATTGGGGGAAGTGGCAACTGCCAATAGGATGAGACAGACTTTATATCTGAAATTATTTTATCCTACTGTTGACCAATATTTTGTTAATGAATTAGACTTTTTGCCAGGCGTATCTCCTGATTCGTACTACGATGCGATCAATACTACAGCTACGGTGGACCCATATGCTCATACGATAGCTGGTGCGCCTTTTAAAAATGCTACCGTATATTTTTTCACCAAATTGTTTGAGTTGCCAGACAATATCACCAAATGTTTTATAGCCCCTAATGAACATAATTTTTCTGATGGGGTAATATCATACGGAATTAGTACGGTAAATTCTTCAGATTTTAGCACTTATGAATTGTTAACAAAGAATAATGTGAACACTGTTTCTGGCATTGGTACTGATATGAAAGTGGGCATAAAAATTGTTTCGCCGTCTAATTTATATACACATGACCCGTATCAAGCGACATTTACTGATTATGTAGATTTTATCTTTGAAAATGCATCTTTATCTTCTGCTGATTTTCACTTTAGAATACGGTTTTATAATGACCCGGCTATGACTGATTTGCACACATCGAAGTTCAGTTCGGATGATCAGAGTTTTTGGTTAATAAATGATTCTGTTAATATGCCAGCAGCAGGATTTCCCGTTGATCCTGGCGAATCTATTAATGTGACGTACAGGGCTGATCTAACGGGTGAGTTTGTTTATGGTTATTCTTATTATATAGCTATCGATATTTGGGATGGAACTGCGTTTACGGCTGGTGGATCAGGTTTCTTGTTTATGATAAGCAACCCGACTTCTGATGACAAATATGGTAATATACCTAGAATCAATGGTTTTTCCGTATTATTCGAATTGGAAAATAACCAGAAAATATTGTTGAATTCATAAATTATGCCTGTTTATACACCTTATTACAATATGGCGGCTTTTCTGAATGGAGAAGTTTATAGCAGCGTTCTTGACAAAGAACGTATGTCTACTATAGATACTCAACTTGCTTTTGTATCAAATATCATAGGTGATGGTAGAATCTCGGGATGGACTGTGACTGACGCTACTGTGGTCGCTCCTGATTTTTTAATTGATATTGATTGGGGAACTGGAATTATTAATAATTTTGTTACACAAAACTCCAGTGTTTTTGTCGGAGATGTGCCAGCCAGTTCGGTTAATTATGTTTATATGCAGAGAAAGCCATATCTATCTAAATTGTTTGGACCGTTTTCAGACATAGGCACATTAGCATGGACAGATACTACTCCTCCTATCGATCCCGCTGGGCCGGTTAATCTAGTTTTTTCTGATATAACTCACGAATCTTTAGTCCTTAGCTGGGATGCCAATTCTGAGGCAGATTTATCTGACTATATGGTTGAGCGGTGTACAGATGGAATAACTTATGTTCAAATTGCAAGGACTACTGATCCATCATATTCAGATACTGGGTTATTAGACAATACTACATATTTTTATAGGGTATATGCATTCGATAAATCTGGTAATATTAGCATCCCAAGCATCCCGGTTTTCACAACAACATTGAGAAATTTAACTGCTGCTGCTAAGGCTACTTATTTCTTGCCATTCCCTAGTGATGGCCAAGTTAGTCTGGTATGGGGAGAAGTGAATGATACCCTTTTGGATCATTTTACTATTGTTGTGCAAGAATTAGATGCAGAATATAATTCTATTGGTTTATCGACATCATATACAGTAGATGAAAATTTAAATTTTTTCATTGTTGACGAATTATTGAACGATCATACATATAGATTTACTATATACTCAGTTAATCAGTATGATGTTTTGTCTGAACCCCTGTCTGTGAATGCAACACCCAAATTAAATATAGGCCCAGCAGAAGCCACTGATTTAGAATTGTCTTATGGTCAAAGTGTAAGTAATCCAAAATTTATAAAATTGGATTTCTCATGGGAAGATGGCATAGAAGCATATAGAGCATTAGCAGAAAGATATCTTATTACTGTTATAGAGAATGGAAGTGTTGTATCAAATCCAATTACAGTCATATATGGCATTAATGATCTTGTGATCGAAGAGTTTTTGGTAGGAAATATTTGTACTTACGTAAAACCACAGACCGATTATATATTAAAAATACAGGCAATAGACGAAAATGGCAACACCAACAACGGGTCAGTGATTAGAATATTCACTGGTATAGTAGTAGCACCGTCTGCCCCTCATTCAATTACTTCTGAATTGACTGAGAATGGTTTATTATTTTTGTGGAAAAACACCAGCAGTTCTTTTGAATACAATACAGTTACTCTCGATGACGAAGATTTGAGTACATTTGTTACAACAACTCAAATTAATGAATTTAATAACGGAAGAGCAAAAAGCTATGTATATCCTTTCGCCAGTTTACTCCCCGACCACAAATATACCATAAAATTGAAAGCAGTAGATGCTTATGGAAATGAGAGTGAGGAGTCTATTCATGAGCATACCATTCTTCCATTGGATTATACAACTTCTGGAGGATCATCTCCTAGTTCCAGTAGGCCACCAGCCATAAATAAATTGTTTGCTTTTGGCGGGGACCGTTCTATTTTATTGATTTGGTCAGAAGTCATAAACTATACACCTGATTTCTATCGTATTTGGCGTACACCCTATAGGGTTGCTCCTCCTTATGACCCAGCCGATTTCACGTTGGTATCTACTGTCCCTGGAACTGTATTCTCTTATGTCGATTATGGATTAACAAACGACACAAGATATATCTATATGATCACTACGGTAGATATGTTTGGAAACGAATCATTGAATCCTATAGACGACGAGTATACCTACCATACATCTTTTCACGCTTTGCCTGTTGATGGAGGGTCTAATGTAACACACCCAATTGCTGTATGGCCGGTTCCGGCTGGTGGGTATGATATCACAATAAGTTGGAATTCTGTTGTCGATGGTGTCGAAGGCGATTTTGATTGTTATGAAATTTATTTTTCGCCATTAAACCTATATTCATGGGAAAAGGTCGGTTCAGTCGATAACGATACTACTGTTTTTATCCATCAAAATGCATTAATTCATGGAGATGGCAATTACAATTATATAGTCAGAGCGGCTAGAGATGAAACTAGAGTGCTTGTGTCTCAGTCCAGTACACCACCAATTAATTCAATTGAATTGGCTAAAATAACTACGACTGCAACGGATATTACAATAGAAGATACAGCAAGAGATTTGGGCGGATTAGAAGACTTCATTGGGGAAAGAATTGAGGCTCTGCTTGATGACCACAAGCACGTTTGGACACCTTCATACGATAGACGTATTGATTTAAATTCAAACGTTATTATTACTGATTGGGTTACAAACGATCAAAAGACGTATGCGACAGCAGACTTTATTGTTGGCACTTTTATGGATGGAAACGTAATTACTGTTTTAGAGCCTCTTTTTTATGTGGTTAAAGTTGATGATGCAATAACTGATATACCATTTGTTGTCGATCCTTTGCTGAAAAGAATCAGGTTTAGTAGTGCAACCGGGTCTGATGACATATCAGTAGAATGCGTAGGGATTAATGAAACGTCTGGGATATTACCAGATGAACGCATGGGGACATTGAGCGCAACGGTTTCAGGTTCGGGCAGAGTAAATGAGGCAGTATTGCCAGATATTCCGCATACTGGCAGAAATAAAGAAAATTTATTGCCGTTGCAATTACCTATGACTAGCGACAACGGATATACATATAAAATATATCAAAATGAAAATTCTGATGTACATCAAGACATAGGTGGTTCTACTTCTTTCTATGATTTCATAAGAGCGAGTGACGGAAGTTTAATTGCGGCTACTAGTCGCGGCATATTGATAAGTGACAATGAAGGATCAACATGGAGCGTTTTGTATGAAACCTATGCCCCTCCGCATACTTTCTACAAAGCAACAGAAGCTGGAAGATTCTTAGCTATTGCTAATGGTGCCGTGTATATCAGTACAGATGGACTGGGATGGGCTTCTACAAGCGGGTTGTCTAATACGGCAATCGTAAGAGATGCTATCGAAGACGGCGTGAGCATTTATGTAAGTACGGATTTAGGAGTCTACATACTAGAAGAAGACTCTCTTGGGGATTTGCTGGTATGGCAGCAAACGAGTTTGTATAGTGGTAAAAGTACAGATACATATGCTATGTACTATGATTCCGTAGAAGACAGAGTTGTAGTTAGCAGTGAGATTGGATTGTTTGAAACCTTTGATGGCGGCGTAACTTGGTCGTATACCGACGAGTTGGAAGAGATGACTCCTGTGTGGAGATTTTTACAACAGAACAACTATGTATTTGCTATTACAAATGATAATGTTTGGCGTAAACATCAAACATCATCACAATTTACGGAAATAGCGTCTATTGACGCAGATGTAGTGAGAGACGCTGTAATCTTTTTGAATAGATTTGTTATTGCGACAGATGAAGGGGCTATGGCTTCGTCAGAAACAGCCAATATTTTTAATGACACGGGTATAAGTTTTGTAACAGATATTTTCCATTCAATTAAATTCCCTTTAAAAATCACACCAATTTCACTTTTGTCTGTAACTAATTCCCTATTGTATCTTGGTACTGATCAAAATCTATTTTACACAAGTGATTTGGATATTTTTCATCGTCGTTATAGAGAAACGACTGGAATTATACCAACTGTGTATGTCGATGAGATCGAGCAAATTATTGGATACTATTACAGCACAGACAATGATCTTGTCTATTTTGACAGAAAAATGGAAGAGACATCTACAATAACTGTTGCCAACCAGTATTCCAATTTTAGAGCGGAGAACGAAGGATGGATTGATGAATACTACAATTCAAATGTAGATATATTCGATGTGACTGGTTCAATAGTAACCTTGGTTAATGGGTCAGTGCCGTTGGGTCCGTTGGAACTGGTAGAGTTTGATATTTTTTCACCAGAGACATCAAATGCGGACATCGCAAATGAATTCATTGATGAGTATGATGCACTGTTGTTACATTTGAGAAACGTTGTTGGCGGCGCTGAATCTCTTGCTACAGGAGAAACGCTTAGAAGCATTGTGTATGATCTGGTCGATTTGTATTACAAAGTATATTCTCAGCATTTCGGAGAGATAAGATATGGCTCATTGGTAACTATTGATGGAAATGACTACATAATCTTTGGAAATCAAATGATTTTGTCGGCGAATGCGTCTGCTCTGTTGGCTAATTATGTTATGGTAGAAAATATTCCAGAGTTTAATTTCTCTTCCGTATTGAATTCGAATATCAATGCCAATGCTTCTGATGGTGTATTGTCAATTAATAATTCGACATATAACAAATATGATCCGTTGTTCATGAGTGCCAGCGATACCGCTGTGTATAACATAGGCAGCAATACCCATAAGCAGTTAGAAGATGCGTTAGACGCGTTCAACAGCGGGTTGACATTATCTCTTGCTGACGCGGATCACGTAAATACATTGAAAACAGGTCTTTATATTGAAAAAACATTTGATGGGGCTTCTGAAGACGATGATTTTGTGTTTAACAGTCAGTACGTGATACCAAGAAATAAGACTTGGTATGATGTCTTAAATTCTACTGTAGATTATACAGAAGAAGTAGCATGTGCCAACTCGGATGGATATGTAGGTTATCCAACGGCGGTTCTGTATGTCGAATCTTCTAATGATGTTTTTGTTGGAGACTATAGAGGTCTTATGAGAATCGATGTTGATACTTTTGAAATGGCAGTAGTCACATTTAATGACACAGGCAATGAAGAATATGTAAGAGATTTGTTATTGCAAGACGGTACAATATATTTACTGACTGATCATTTTCTATATACAAGTGTTGATTTCGGATACACATGGTCTATAGGTGACACTCTTGGTCTTAGCGGTGACTATAGAAAGATATTCCATTACAACAGTCATTTCGTTTTGGCAACTACTGATGGAATATATCGTAAATATGAAACGATAGAGCGTTGGGAACAAGTCGCTGATGTTGGCAATGTAAGACAGTTCTCTGAAGCTAACGGTATTATCGCATTAACAGAAAACAATAAGATATATTATAGTGTCAATGGTGCTGATTGGACAGACCGTGGTAAATTTGAAGATATCGATGTGAGTCAAGTTGGCTTATTGAATACGATTGTGGTGTTGGCGACTGATTCTGGTTTGAGACATGACTCTGGCACCATTTATGGTTTAGAACTGGCTTCCACTTTAATTGACCTGGAAGGAAATACAGAAATTTCAGCAGCATTGAAAATAAATGATTTATCTGTCGATAATATAAGAAATGAAATTGTGTCTGGAAGTGGGGATGGAGAATATTATATTTGGCAATCTGATGCTAATACCGTTTTATCAGATAGTTCTGGCATGGACGCAATACATAGAGTGTTAAGCGTTGGAAATGATTATTGGTTATTTGGAAATGGTATGGTACGAGCGTTGTCTCAACCATACCCGATTACAATAGGAATTGGAATTCCATTCTAAGGAGAAATAATGTTAGAAGCACTTGTATCATGGCGACATAATGGGGAGACAGCATTGAAGCGAAGCGGTGATATACTTATTATGGCTTTGACTGGTCATCCGTGGGGTAAAATGGATAAAAAATTCCATTCTATAGTTGAGTTTGACGACCCAGAACTCGAAGCCAAATTGCGTGAAAAAACTTCGCCGAATCCAGTTATTTCTTTACCGTACTGTGAGTTCAACCCGTCTGTTGGCGACGAAGAACCTGTAATGAAAGTCCGTTCGACGTTTAGAGCCAATAAGGATAATTTTTCAGCTAAAATATTAGACCCTACAGTTGAAGTCAATGAGATATCAAGAACAAAAACTGATAAATCTTTAAGTAAGAGTATCATGTTGAAAGATGCTGTGGTAATTGGGGAATTAGGGAGGAGTAGATAATGGCCGCAACGATTTCAACAGTTGGTCCTGGCAAAGATTTTGCCACGTTGCAAGCGTGGGAAGACTGGGCAGATGGTCAAATTTCGAAACAGCAGTATGCTGAATGCTATAGTGGTGCTGATTTGGGAGAAGTGTATATCAATGGGTGGGGAGGGGGACACGTAGAAGATGATACTCCGTGGATTTATGCAGCCATAGGCGAAGAACATGATGGGAACCCGAACAACACAACACAGGGGGCTAGAATAGAGGCTAGTGGAGTTACCCACTATGCAATTAGAGCCTGGCCGTATGTTCACTGGTTGCGAATCGAGCGAATGCGGATAAACGCCGACTGCACCGATGGCGGAATCGTCGCGATCGATCTCATTCTGTGCAACGACACGCTGACGGATGGCAACCTTATCGCCATTACGAACGCTGGAGCGAATTATAATACTAGTATATACCAAAATCCATACAATGATGGTGGATTGATTTGTCGCAATAATATCGTTGTGATGGACGAGACTGGTACAAGTATAAATCAAATTGGGATTAAAGCTTATCCGACTGCGAGCGTCGCTTTCGGAACCGCCAATATGACAACGACTGTATATAATAATACAGTTATCGGAATACCAACCGCAACTTCACACGCCGATGGAATCCGTATGGACAGTTATTCATTTGCAGACACGACATTGAACGTAACCCATACGTTACGAAATAACCTTGTTGTTGAGCAGACAGTTGGAGCGGCAGGAAAGACGTATCAGCCTGGCGGGGCTGGTCCTGGCATACGAAATATAACTTATGATGTCCAGTATTGTCTTTCAACCGACACGTACGCCGATACGTGGGGCGGAACTGGTAATATTGTTGATGCTACACCGTCAGAAACAATTGCCGATATCGTAAATCTTACAGATATTGGGCTTGCTGTCGGATCGTCTGGTGCAGAATCTGGTATAGATTTATCATCTGATTTTATGACTGATGCATTAAACAAGATTCGCATGGGAGATTGGAGCATGGGGGCATTGGATTATCAAACCGATCCATCTGGTATTTATGGAATTGTCAATAAAATACCAGTTCAACGCGACCCGGAAAGATGGCTGGTTGGTCGTAAAATGGAATTGAGTACAGGGGCATGCACTCCAGAATATAGCCAGTATAGTCTTGGATCGCCGTATTCTAAAATACATATTAGATTTCTATTAGACCCAGATAATTTCGCATCCGGTTCTTCTGATACAACATCTAAAGATGTTATGCTCGTTACTGGGCTGGATAATGACGGACTTGAAAGGTTCTACATTACATATAATTCATCAGGTAGAATTTATTTGATATACACTGATGCTGATGGCAATTATGCTACGATATTTGCAGATATGAATATATCTGCGAGAAGAGCTTTAGAAATTAAGATTTCTACAACAGCATGTGCTATCTATGTCGATGGCACGCGAGAAGCAAATGTTAGTGGAGCTTTTGCCGATTTGTCAATAAAATTTGTGAGAATGGGATCAATTAGAAAATGTTTTTCGGCAAAAAATACAATTTATTTAAATGGATTCGTTATTGATCTCAACGGAATAGGCGTAACGCCTTTTGCAACATAAGGAAAATAAATGGCAGATAAAGTATTATTAGCTCAGGTATTTAATGTATATGGCTCTTTCACTCCGACAAAAGCTTCGGCCTACTTGAGAGTAATCGGAGATGTTATTGGTGAAAGCTATTTCGATATTACTGATGACGCATGTATCGATGCGTTAAACTTTTCTGTTCTTACACAATCAACTAATAAATTGATTGTTGATAACCGTGATCCTGCTTTTACTGGCTCAGGTTTTCTCTCAACATTGGAATTTGTACCAACGCAATCTTATTCGTCAGTAGACTACCCAATAACAACTACAATAACAGATACATATAGGATTTGGATAAGAGTACAGAAATTGACTGGGAATTTTTTGGCGAGAGTATATATCAATGGGACACAAGAAGGTAAGATAGAGGCAGCAGGACCGACTGGAACAGATTGGTTGTGGTTGTCTTGTGATATAGAAATTTCTAAAACTAGAGATCACATTATGAGTATTGTTATGCAAGAAGACAATAATACTCTAGATAAAATATACATTACATCTGATCTAACTGCCACTCCTACTGGTACAGGTCCAGTTTTGACAACTGCACCATATATTACAGTAAATTCTATGCTATATACCGTTGACTCTAGCGGTAGACCCGATTATCCATTATTTATTAATGATTATAAGACGACAAGGGGAGAATTAAGAACAGACGATTGGTATAATTTCGATTTGAATTTAATAGACGATTCTTTAGCGAGTGTCTCATTTAATGATAGATACGCATTGGTTTTGGTCACAAGTGGCTCAAATGACGACCAATATATCCTATGGGAATTGGGGGATATAGACGAATATCTCTGTGGACCATCTGCATTTAAGGTTTTGGGCTAAAGGTTAAGTGGGTATTTTATCGAAAATAAGTATAGATATTCCAAGGAAATACGTCTATGCAGCTTTGTATCTATAATCTTGAACTAGGTTCTTGGGAAGTTGTCAATTATACTGATTGGCTTTCCCTTTCTAATTTAGAATGCGCTGACACGATAGCTAGCTCTATGCCTTTTTATGGATATTACCATGTCTTTCACGGCACTACAGACACGACAAAAGACGTATGGCATATACGTGATGATAAAAGCCACGCATTGCGTGTCTATGAGGATTTCCAATCCTTAGATGCTTATGGCGAAAAAATTATTATTCCCCCTGCTGATGAACGTTGTCTTAATGTTAATGTTTTTACGCCAGATTATGAAGATATAAGGAATACAGAAACCGTTGCTGATGAGCTTGGCGGTGAAGACATTACGTTGAAATTAGATGACAAAATTATTAATATGATTTTTGACACCAGCGGCAGCATGGGATGGAATGATCACGAAGGAAGTCGTTACGATTTGGGTGAACGAGTGATCAATAAACTGAGTTCTGTTTATCCTGGCAATATCAATTATAGCATTTTCAGATTTGGTGGTCAACCATTCAATCTGATTTTCGGCGGGGTGGCAGAAGCAGATTTCCCAGCAACCGATTTGTCTTGTGCTGCTGATATATGCGGAGATAGTTCTAGCCGTTTTTATGGCATACGAGTTGTGCGTAAAGAATTTTCATATCCATCAACTCCAATTGATGGTGATATTTTATTCGATGGTATAGCCGATAGTTTCCTAGACACCGGTTTAGAGTTGGAAACTACATATTATTATTCTTTATTCACATTTGACAAAGAAGGCAATTTCAGCGACGGCATTCCATTGAAATATACGACAAATGGGGACACCGTTCCTGCTGGTCTGTCATTGGCTAGCGGTAATGCCTTGGTCGGAAGTGGAGTCATTATTGATGGTAATGTTCCTAACGTATGGCATTTCGATGAAGGATATGAAAACAATGCATATGATTTCAATGCCTCTACAGATTTGTCATTATTCAATCATCAGTGGTTGAATAAAGCTGATGTACCATCCGGAACTGCTGGGGTTAGATTCAATGGAACAACCACAAGAGCGTCTTCGGCGTTAACAAGAGATGCTGTATTCACTCGTGATTTTACTGTTATGGCGTGGATTAAGCCATATACGTTTGATGGTAAAAAGCCAATCGTATATAGACAAGATAATGCAACAAATGGTTGGGCTGTAGAAATACAAAATGGCACAGGAAGAATACAGTTTGTTCTTCAGGGAGCGACAGTTGGTACATCGAGTTTCGCAGTAGATTTACATGAGTGGAATCACATCGCGGTTGTAGTTGATGGTGTCGGTGATGGAACGTTTTATATCAATGGAATTAGCGCTGGTGAGTTTTCAATATCCAGTGCCAATATAGACACTAATATGTTTATAGATGTCGGATACGACAGAATAGGCGATAGGTATTTCTTTGGGGAAATTACGGAAATAAGTATTCATGACGTAGCCAGAAGCGTTTCATATATTGCTCAATATTCTTCTCCTGCTTCATTTGATAATTATAGGGATAATGGAGATAGATTAGTATTAATAAAGGGGAATGTCCCTGATACATTTGACTACGACACTGTGGAAATTCTTGGTAGAGTGTTTAGGGCACCAGCTAACGAGGATGATGGAACTCTGATATATACTGGGGTTGCTGATACTGGTGAATTCTACGCCACTTATCGAGAAAACTTTGTTGCTGGTTCTACATATTATTGTCGAGTGTTTACAAAAAACAGTTCTGATATATATAGCCACATCTATGACTCACAAAAGATAGATATTAGCATACCAATAATTTCTCAAGAGAACAGACAACTATTGGGACTTGTTGGAGATACCGCTGCTATCGATTTGCCTTCTCCTACTATCAGTAGTGTTTTGGAAGACAACGGCAAAATATATATTGGATGGGACATTGACGAATTGCTTGCTAATCCAGATATCATTATTGTTAGAATTTATGTTTCGACAAATGGTTATCCAATTGTGGGGGATATTTGCACTAACGGCGAATTGGTTTTTGAGGGTGATCCATCTGAAGGGTATTTTGTTCATCGTGATTTAATAGTCGGTGAGGATTATTACTATACAGTAATCGCTATAGATAGATATGGCAATTTTTCAGAAGTAGCAAATACAAAGGCATCTCCAAATGGTGCTGATTCTCCGACAAGTTTACCTTTGATAAGTATCGATAGCGTTTCATATGAAATAAAAGATGAAAATAGCGTTAAGATTTTCTGGAATGACGTATTGCCATCGAGGGATGTGCAAACATTTTTCGATACCAGATTGGCTCTATTCGCAAAATTGGTTGACCAATATGGAGAAATAATCACAGAGCGTGATGACGTTAATGTGTCATTGGTAGTCTCTGGTACTACGACAATGGCACCAGACGCGGCACCAGACGTATTCTTGGGCGAGACAACCGTTGAAGATGTAAGCGTAGATGGTTTATATAAGTATGCAATAGAAAAACTGTCTAGCGGAATTACTAAAGGTCTTTTGTATCTTGACCCCGCTGATAGCACTATACTTAAAAACGTAGAATCGGTTAATCTGACAGTCCGTTTTAAAGTGTCAATTGCTGATCCCGAAAATACTTCTGAGAATCTGTTTGAATACACATCTTCTCCTGTCTACGCCAGATTTGCTAATCCTCTTAGGTTTGAATTTGTTAATCGTGATCATAAAGTGGTTACGAAAAGATGTGCTACACAATTGGCTCAATTGAATTCTCAATTTACTAGTGAATCTATAAAATATCATGGGGCGTATTTAAATGCATCCGAACCATTTACATTGAGAGCGTATTTAGATTTCAGAAACAGGCAATTAGATGTTTCTAGCACAGTTTCTATAGCCATACATGATGCTACTAAAGATTTATGTGATAAATCTACTTCTCCTGTTGATGCAGGCGTTAGTGATACGATAGTTCTTGTCGGCAGTGAATTTCTTGTCCAGCAGGCCGTAGAAAATGTTTTGGATATTAATGGAAATCCAATAGGGATTAAAAAGGCAGTTTCTTTCATCGATATACCAATTAATATGCCAAAAACACCGCAATCAGTGTATGTCTACGTAAAATTCTTTTTCGAAGGATATGGATATGTAAAAAGATTTTTTGCGGTCTTTGAAAGTCCTCTGCAAATCGAAGTTGCTCCAAGAGTCCCTATAGCAGATGGAATAAACCAAGCAGAACAATATGCGGTAACATATTTGATTGATGGCGACGATCCGCAAGATGCATCTAGTAGGACATATTTAAATGACATATGGATGCAATGGACATTAGAACCATTGCAATCTAATACTCCTCGAAAGGCTCTCAGCTATACAGGTGACCCCGCATACGATTATGCAACGAACTTGAACGAGGCTTACTCTTATGTGACCACTGGTGGCTCGACAAAGAATGTATTAATTGGACCAGTGCAAAGTGTGAGCATTGTAGACGCGGATAGCAACGGCAATCCTACTTTTGAATCCCATCGTTTGACAGCAAGTTGTGCATATTCTGGATATACAGCTTCTGAATCATATAATTTAGAATTCTTCCCAATAGGGTTTGAAGAACCTGTACCTGTTTCTGAGTTGACATCAGATAACGACAGTACAATTACATTCACGCCATCTGATTTGTATGCGGCTGTTACTGCCGCCGTTGGATCAGTTCCAGGTTCTCCGAAATGGAATAATAGTTTAGATTTGAATGGCGACGGTATAATTGATGAAAGAGATCAATCGTTGGCTCTACAATTTATGACAGAAACAACTGATATACAGTTGTCTCAGCAATTTGCTCCTGGTACATCTGGTTCATATATGTTAATGGAGTTGCCAAACTACAAACAGGAGTTTTGGACGGATGGGCGTAGCTATGCGAAAATGACTGTTAGCCATGACCCCGCTAATTCTACTACAAAATATTCTGATGCTTTTAGGGGGTGTGTTGCTGCTGTGCAAAAAGATTTAGTAGAATTAAGCCCAGGGCAATCCACACTTATCTATACGAATGATTCTGAAATAGAAATAATTTGGGGAGACGTTATAGAATACGTTGATCCGTATGTCGGCGATTGGGTATTGGATACCACGAATGCATTTATTGCTACTGGTTATGCATTTATTAATTTGTCTGATGGTAATGATACAGAAGTATTCTTCAGAGTAAATAGAAAACAAGAGAACAAACCAGTCGGTTTTGAAAAAGCATACAATAGCATATGTGAAGATTTCTTGGGCATTTCTTCCTTACTGCAATATGAGAAAGAAGTGACTGTGACCGGTTCTACTGTTGCTCTGTTTGACGACAATAACATAACTTCTACGATATCTTTACGAGGCGGTGGTACGATTAATAGCGGCATAATTCCAACGATGTTAATACCGAAAGAGCCTTTGCAGATTAGAGTCGCTGACAGACAGGCTGATAATGTAAGCACAGAAGCTTTTGTTATAGATGGTCTAACCAGTAATGAAATAGTATTAGACGTTTCTTTTGCTGGTCGCTCAGTTCCTGATGGAACTAAGGTTAGTGTAAATATAGTAAACAAATATGAAGATATAATTACTACTGCTGATTCTGAAGTAGAAACATTAATTTACACTGACCCTCTTATCGATCCTGATAACGCGAGAAGTTATGCCACTGTTACTATTAGGCCGATTGAGCCTGGCAGAACATTCGAATCTCAAATATTTATGACAGTGAAGTACGACTTCTCAGGAGAAGTTAAGAGAAGTGAAACTCTGTGTGTTACCGTATCAAACGATGCGGAGAAGTCATTGCCAGATAGTAGCGTAACTACAATTAATACTATTTTTAGTAAACGATTGGAAAGATGCGATTTGGCTCCTCCTCCTGATGAAGTGGTTTGGACAAGTAGGTTAGATATGAATCATCCTCGTGGGCATCTCGTTACTGAAGTTGTCGGTACAAAGTTGTATGCGATAGGAGGTATTGATGGCAGCGAAATTTCTGGTGTTGTAGAAAGATACAATCATACGACTAACGAATGGAAAGATAAATCCGTTATGCCAACAAAACGCATGATGTCGATGTCTGTTCAGAGTGGTGGAGAAATTTATGTGGTGGGTGGAATAGGGTTCGATTTTACAGATAACAAGGTTGTAGTGTCTAATGCCGTAGAGAGATACGATCCGACAACTGATTCGTGGGAGCATCTTGCCGATATGCCAGATATCAATTTGGGTGGGCCAGATAACGTATCTTATGGTGTCGCAGGCGGCACAGCACAGTTGATTGATAATAAAATATACATACTAAGTGGGGTAAGAGAGATTTCAAGCGATGGCACTGTTGTTGATTATAATGATAGAATTTTAGCATATGATATTGGTACAGATTTGTGGTGGTATTCTGACGCGATAACTTCTAGTGATCTAGATAATTATTTTAGAGTTTTTCCTACGAGCTTTAGAGACGGTTTCAATATCCAAGTTATGGGTGGGACATATCAAGATTCAGTTACCAATGAATATATTGCCAATACTTATTCTTATGATGTCCTGGGCGGTGTATTGTCTCATTCCGAATGGAAGTTGGATATACTTCCAGATTTTAGAAACAAGGCCACCTGTGTATCTAATGGAGATTTACATTATATCATAGGGGGAATTGATTCTGTTAACAATATAGTAAAAACATGTGAAGAAATTTCTCATATTGGCGGTCCTGATCCTGATTATTTAAAACAATATATGACTGATATCCCAAAAGGGAGAAATGGTGTTGCCGCAGCAGTCATCAGAGACTTGGGAGTCGATTATTTATATATTGTTGGCGGGATAGAAAGCGGTAAAGGAAATAATTTCCTACAAGTATTTGTTGATATATTCGATCATGATATGTTTTTAAACCATGAGCAATCAATTGGAATAAAAATACGTTTATTAGATGATAGTGGCGAAATTCCTTCAGGAAATATAACACTATTATTAGATGGGTATCTGCAATTTTCTGACATAGAAACAGGAAAAGATTTCGTTGTCGAAGATGAGTTGGTGGCCAATAGAGTTGTCTTTGATCCTCAAGAAGTCACGGTGTCTGATGGTGTCGGATATGCTAGATTAATTTCTAGACATGATGATTACATCGCCAAGCTGTTAGAAAATGTATCTTTTACTATGGGCGAACAGTCTTTAAGATACAAGATTATTGTACAGGGAACTGTAACTCATGGAACTTATTACGGTCAGAATTTCGTTTACAACACAGCGGATCGTGATCAAGTCGTTATTGTGGACGATTCTAATTGCGTGCCTGGGGCTTCTAATCTAGAAATAGATTCGTTAGCCACCGACAATGAATCTGCATTTGATCTTTTGTCTAATCCTTTGGCTCAACAAGAACCACAAGTTGTTAATTGCTATTCTGATATAGCTTGGATTCCTATTATTGAAAATATGACACCTAATGGTATCGTTAGCGCTTCTTCCGCTAAAAATGTTATAGATACATTGAGGCTGTACGATGATATCGGCGGCTCTCCGTTCTACGATGCTCTTGTCGATAGTTCTAAATTCCTCATGGATAATGAATCATATATAGGGACTGAAAAAATGATTTATGCGTTTACGGACAAAGAACCTAATTGCTCTATCAATTCATTAGATGAGGCAGCGATTGAGGTTAATGCTATTGATCGCGTGTACGAGGTACCAGTTGTGATAGCTAACCTGGCACTTGGAACAGGTGCCGTAATTCCTAGTTTATTCAGAAAAACAGATTTCCCACTATTCAATCTGTTGACAAATAAAACTGATTCTCAAGGGGTTACTATTTCTTCGAACGATATAAACGTTATTAACGACGCTGTGTTTATGTTGACTGGTGCCGCTAAAGGCTCTTTGGGCTTTGGAGAATCAACGTTTGTTTTCGACTTTGGAGAATCTGTGATTCTACAGAGTGCCGCTGTCAACTATCAATTGTTCACTAATACTAATGGGAGATGGCGTATGTCTGTTAGCGTAGACGGATATAACTACTCAGATTATAGTATATTCTTTAAACCTAATAATGTATCATTCTTTAATTCACCGTGTAGGTATGTCAGATTCGATATGGAGTTGTATAGCGGTTTGAGCATAGGGAATGAAGAACCTTATGAAGACATACCAACTGGTGGAGTGCCTACAATTCGTGATATAGATATATGTTATAAGCCGCAGCAAATAGAGTACATATATGCCGATGCTGTTGATGGGGAGAAAATAGACCAATTGGTTATTGCCACTAATTCCAACAGCACACATGACGATGCTCAGGTGATTTACGGCGGTGTTTCTTCAACTGAATGGAGTCACAACTGGGATGATTTCCAAAGTGGTGCCCAGCCTGCCGTAGAAGATAGCGGTAGGATTGTGGTCCCAACAAGAAGAGGAACGGCTGCTGGCGAGAGAATAGAACCACTCGAAAATACAGATGGTTATTTGTTCAAAGCACCGAATGGAAGATGGGGTTCAGAGTCTACGGTTACTGTGTACGTGGTTTCTGGAGGTTTACAAGTGACTGTGAATAGTTCTAAATACAAAACAATTCCTAGAGATGGTGTTGTGATATTTAATGAAAATCGCAATAGCGAAGGACAGCACTATATCAATATATTGAAGAAGGATTCATATCGTCTTGGTTTGCAACTGGTCAATAACGAAGAAGATAATTTAGAATTATATGGCGTAGCTAGAATGCACAACGAAGAGCCAGATTAAAATAGACGGTGACGATCAATCACGATATTATTTCTCACATGAAACCTAAAGCTTTAGCAGTAAAACTAAGCCAAAAAATGACATCTTTGGATTTGGTGGTTTTGTCACACAATGGTTTAGAAGTTACTAAACATTTTCTAGATTTATTGTATCAAAATACCAAGGTGGACGATTGGCACTTGGTTATGATAGATAATGGTTCTACTGATGGAACGCCAGAATATTTGAAAAAAGAGGCTAATTCACGAAAAAATATGTCGTTATTTTTAGTGGATCAAAACACTGGTGTCATTGGCGGAAGAAATCTTGGATATGAAATTGTTTCAAAGACACTTCCTCGTGACATTAAAAAACACATTATATTTTTAGATAATGATCAATATGTACAACCCGGTTGGTTGTCAGACCATATTAATTTTTTGGACAAAGGTTATGATTTGGTCGGTGTGGAAGCGTGGCAATTAAACGGAAGATTTATTCCCGTAAGACATATAGAACATATCAAAGAGCATTTTTCATATGTTGGATGTGGTGGAATGCTCATTAAGAGAGAAGTGACCGATAAAATTGGCATGTTTGATGAGAGATTTAACCCATGTTATTTTGAAGACCCAGATTTCAATTTTAAAGCTTATAAAGAAGGGTTTAAAATAGGTTGGAATTATAATGCAAAAATAATTCATATGCCACATCAAACATTGGGGAAGTTAGATCAAAAAGAAAAGCATCAACGTTTTGTTAACAGCTTAATGAAGATGAGAGAGAAGTGGAAGGGATTTACTCCTCCAAGGTTATATCAAAATGAATAAAAAGAAATTAGTTATTGCCTGCAATCATTCATTCCCCCATATGGGAGGAGCAGAAAAAGTAATTCAACAAATCGCTGAATATATGGACGAAAAAGGTTGGGAGGTTTTTATACTTGGTAAGAGCATCAAGTCTGCTTTGGTTCACAATTTTGTTAAAATCCAAAATTGCGGTAGCACTCCATCCGAGTTCTTCCATAAATTATCTGTTATAAAACCTGACCATCTATTAGTTTATAGCGATTATTTTGTTTTTTGGACTCATATTTTAGATCGAGTAGAATCATTGGATTATAAAGTTACATTGATACCTGTCGGAATGAATGCTATGTTGGCCAGACCAGAATTGTTGTATAAATTACGTTCTAATAAAGATAAAATTAGTGTGGTTACACATTCCGATAATTATCAGGACTATTCTACTTGTAAGTCATTAAAAATTCCAGTTACCGTAATTCCAAATGGTATTAATTTACATGAACTCAGAAAACGAGATTTCAGTTTTAAAGAGCGATATAATATAAAGACTGAAAAAATGTTGTTGTGCGTTTCTAACTTTTTCCCAGGAAAAGGTCAAGAATATTTATTGCCGATGTTAAACAACTTTGATTCTGAGTTGAAAAAAGATTTTACGATGGTATTTATATGTACCACTGTGAATTTCGCTATTGCTAATATGCTGATGGGACGCACTAAAGCACAACTTTTAAATTGTTCTTTTAATAGCAAAATGTTGGTTGATATTCCTCGTTGGGATGTTGTGCAAGCGTTCCATGAAGCTGATATATTTTTGTTCCCTTCTCAGAAAGAAGTCGCACCGTTGGTTATCCTCGAAGCAATGGCCTCTAAAACACCGTGGGTTTCTCTTGATGTCGGTAGCATTCCCACATTGGCTGGCGGAACTGTTATCACTGGTGCCCCGTGTGATCGAGAGGATAATAAGATGTTTAATAAGAGAATACGTGAAGAATTTTCTCAAGAGATAGAAAAACTATTGCTAGACGGTGACAGAAGAAAATGTCAAGCTGATGCTGGTTATAAAGTAATTATGAACGAATTAAATTGGGATATTATCGGAGAAAAATACTACAAGTTTTTTGAAGGAGAATAAGATGAATCCTTTGGTGTCAGTTGTCACAACCGTATATAATTGCGAAAAATATATAGAAGAATCGATACAATCTATTCTAGACCAAACTTTTGAAGATTTCGAATTTTTTATTATTAATGATGGCTCTACTGATAGAACAGTAGAAAAGATAAGTCAATTTCGTGATCCTAGAATAATTGTTTTGAATCATGATTCCAATAAAAAGATACCTTTTAGAAGAAATGAGGGGATAGATTTAGCTAGAGGGAAATACATTGCGATACATGATGGCGATGATATGAGTTTGCCCCACAGATTGGAAGAAGAAGTTCGTTTTCTAGAAAAGAATGATCATATTTTCTGTTTAGGCAGTCATGCGGTCAAGGTTGATGAAGATAGCTATGAGATTGGTACAATGTTTTATCCTCCACCGCATCACAACGGTATATTGGCCAAATTTATATATGGATATACCAACCCAATGATTGATCCAACAACTATGTTTAGGAAAGAAGATTTTGATCAGTTGGGCGGCTATTCGACTGATGAAAGGGTTTCAACAGTGCCAGATTTTGATTTGTGGGTAAGGGCATTGATATCTGATCGACTGTTTGCTAACTTGATGGTGCCACTGATTAGGTATAGAATGAACCCTGATGGAGTCACTAGTAATAAACGCAAAGAAATGATACGACAGCATATGATTGTAGTTGGTCGTAATATGCGTGCATTAAAGAAAAAGGAAGAAAAATGAGTTCTAAGAAAAAAAGCGTTAAAAAAACAGTATTAGATAAGTATGATGCTAAATCCGGACAGCCTTGGACAGAAAAAGAAATGGCGATGCTCTATGAGTTAAGAGTAGGGCAAGGTCGTCCATTCAGAACCATTTCAACCACTCTTAATAGAACGAGAAAGGCTTGTGAGACGAAGTTCCATAACACCCGGTGGGAATTAAAGTCTTTTTATAACAAAGACAAGTGTAGATTAAGAGAGAACATGAAAAGGGCACTTGTCGAAAAGGTGGCAAACAATTATGACAACAGACTTGAAACAGCATCGTTGGCTACTGAAATATTGGCTGATCGACTAGAAGAGACTGTTAAAGCTATCCCTAATGTGAAGAAAAGAGTATATACACAATCTAGGGCCGCAGCCAGAGCTAAGGCCAAACAAAAGCATTGTCCAGAAGATGTTGTACTTATTATAAGTGATATGCACATCGGCCATCATCACACTTTGGAAGAAACAGGTGGAGTATCAGAATACAATTTTGATATATTTAAAAAGAGAGTTCAATTTATTCAAAAAGCTACCACAGATATCGTAGAATTGCATTCCAAGTTATATGATTTGCCAAATCTACATCTGTTTTGTCCTGGCGATGTTGTCGCTGGCATGAACGCTGCTGGTGCGTGGTCGTCTACATATATCAATATGCCCATTTTAGATCAGGCTGTTGCCGGTGCAGAAGCACTAGCGGATATGATTACATACTGGTTGGGTATGTTTGATGACATATATTTCTATGGTGTTATGGGAAATCATGGTCGTGGAGCGCCTAAAGGCACTGAAAAAGAATATGTAAACTGGGACTATCTTTGCTACAAGTTTTTGGAATCTAGATTCAAAGACAATCCCCGCGTTCATTTCGTAGTTCCAAAGACATGGTGGATTTTTACTGAAATCCGCAATCATAAGTTCTTGATGTTGCATGGCGATGATATCAGAGGAAGTTCTAAAGCCAAGGCATTTGAAGCATGCACAGAGAGAATGTCAAGTATAATTAAGAAAATACCCGATTATACAATTGCTGGTCATTTCCATTCCGCTGCTGAATTTTCTACTAATTTTGGTAGAATACTGTTGAATGGTTCTTTTGTCGGATCAGACATATACAGTCTGAAAGCCCTTGTGAGGGCCACTAGGCCAGAACAGAAGCTTTTTGGTATTCATGACAAAATGGGCATTACATGGACTTATAACTTAGATTTGTCCATTGCTCGTTAAGAATTCAAGGATTTTTCTGTTAATATTTGAATTAATAATTGGAGTGGAATTATGCTTGAATTTCCAAAGTGGTTTGATAATGTAATGCATATGTTGGATTGCCCGCATTGTCATAAAGACTTGAAAAAACCACATATTATGGCGGAAGGCATTAGAAAGAGTTTGGCTTCTAAAGGTGAAACTGCTTTTTTCATTGAATATAAATGTCCTGACTGTAATAGTGTAACTACAATGGAATTAACTCCAATGACGTTATCAGATTTTGTCATGGAAATGCTTGACAAATTTACTGATGACGATTATAAGGAAGAAGATTCCGAAAATAAAAAAGCTACAAAAAAGAAGAAAACTCGTAGATCGAAAATAACTGTTAAAGAAATCGCAGAAGCCAAAAAAATATTCAATGGTTGTGAAACATGGGATGAAATGATGGAAGCAGTTGGTATCACAGAAGAACAAAAACAGGAATGGTATGACGAATATGAAAAACAAGAGAAAGATAATAAATAATGTTTAAAGTCAGTGATTTTAAATTACCAACAGCATTTATAAAAAAAGCGTGTTATTCTTCACATTGTGTATTTGTCGATTTGCCAGTTGTTTTTGAGTATGCTGATGAAAACCATCGTCATCCTATGTATCATAATGGCGAATTGTATATAGGTGAAACAGAATTGCTTGGGGATACTTTGTCGCGTATTATAACTGCATATCTGTTAAACTTTAAAGAAATTACAGGTGAGAATATTCCATGCTGTGAAGATTTAATGCAAAGAACCATTATATATGTAAATAACTTTTTTAGGTTTTTGTGCTTTTATCAGGACTCATTCAGTGAGGCTAAGGACGATGCCGCGAATGCTTTGCGATTGTATCAGAAACCTTTTGTGTGGTTGATAATGAAAGATATTCTAGCACCGGCATTTGATGAAATTGTCGCTAAAAACTGCAAGATAGTCGAAGGGCACTCTAACTGTGTAGACGCGGCGTTGTTTGTAAGCGAAGAAGAGTACAGTCGTTACGATGACTCTGCTGGCGTTTTAGATGAGCCGTTTGTCTTTGTGAATACAGACATAGAATACGAGCCTTATTCTGCCGCTCACTTGCTTGTAGAGGCGATTAAGTGTGAAGGTGAATGTCCTGTTAGTATAATGGAAAAAGTATTTACATCGTCTTTGTATGACAAGTTGGTTGGGTTGACTAAATTGGCATTTAAATCCGATAAAGAAGTAAATGATTTTTTCTTGTGTTTGATGACGATATGCGGTTTTGATAATCAGTCGCATTTATTTATCCAAGAGGCTGTTGACGAACATGTTAAAACTGCACAAGCCACTGGTCAGCATGGCGGAAATCAGTATCAAGATATTAGTGATACATGGTGGTTCTTAGGTCTTATAGAGAAGATGTTAGAACCAGCCAGAGGGCCAGATTGGAGTACACATAAGAGACTGCAACCGTTTTTGGAAAAGTTGTGGAATAAAATCAATAAGGAACGTAAAAAACGAGGACGAGATGGGCTTACTTATGAGGCTTTATTGAGAATCAAAGATGGTGAAATTGATCCTGATAAGGTATTTATCTTAGAAAGAGAATTAGATTCTAATAGAACGTGGTAAAGAAAGAGCAAGGAGATTTTAATGGAAAATATGGAAAAAATTGAAGAGATCGAAAATGTCGAGACAGTTGAAGAAGAGGCTGCAAGTGAGGTAGAAAAAGAAGTTATCAGAGGAATACCATCTGATAAGGAGACTGTTAGTAAAGATATTGTTGAGAAGATGCTGCGAAGTTTAGGAGCTAAAGTGGCTGGTGCTGTCAACATATTACGTGAAGGTAAAGAAATATACGCGGAGAGAAAGATGGTGGGAATTTATCATAAGATTACTACTTATTTGAAAGAATTAAATTCTGCGGATGAAAATAATAAAGACTAATAATTTCGAAAAGTTGGCTGCTAATTGGGACGATCAACCCAATTTCCATACTCCTAGATATCAAAAGGAGCAAGGGCAATATATGTACTATGCAGGCGGCGATGGGAGTCCTGATGGCGAGGACGAAATCGAAAAACGATGGGGCAAGGATAAGAAGAAAAAGAAAAAACGAAGAAAGAATAAAAAGAAGCATAAGGAGTGATGTTCCCAAATCAACAATTATTAACTCTGGTTGTGACCAATAATAGCACATTCGTAGAAGGTGTTATTAAATCAGAGGTTTACAAGGGTCTTAAAAAAACACTGCGTTTTCAGCCAGAAGATGCGTTTTTTAAAGCTAAACACATCAAAAGCAAAACTAATTGGCAATGGGATGGATTTGTCTACTTAATTTGTCGCAGTAAAGGGTACTGTAAGTGTGAAATCAAAAAAGATGGTGTCCATTTTCCAACAGGACTATACAGTAGAGTTGTAAAGTTCTTTAAAGATAACTCTATTCCATATAACACATTAGACAAGAGACACATGCCAGATAAAGATTTGTCATTAGACATGTCTGGAGAATGTGAATATAGGGACTATCAAGAAAAGTTCGTTAATGCATGTGCGGAGCGAGAAAGAGGTTTGGGACAAGCGTGTACTGGTAGTGGAAAAACTTTTATGGGGGCGAAATTAATTCAGATGCTAGGGGTTGCTCCGTTTATATTCTATGTTCCCTCAATTGATTTATTGAAACAAACAAAAGATGAATTTGAAAGATTCTTATCCAAAAATGGGAAAAAAGCCAAAATAGGTATGATTGGCGACGGTGTTTTTGATCCTCAAGATATTACCATAATGACAATTCAGACTGCTGTTACTGCTTGTGGTCTTGAGTATGTCAAATATGATGAGGAAGACAAGAATAAAAGCGACCACACACTAGATGAGAAGCGTAGAGAAATTCTGGATTTAGTTATGTCGGCTAAAGGTATCATTTGTGATGAATGTATCACCGGAGATTCTATTGTTTTTGTTAAAAAGTATGGATATGTAAAAACGGAAGAGTTAAAAAACTTTATTGGGGAGGAGATACTTAGTTTTAATGGTACTAGTGTTGTGTGGGAAAAGATCACATGTTTTATGGATAAAGGAAAAAGAAATTTAATAGAAATTAAGTTTAATTCCGGAAAAAAAATAAAATGCACAAAAAATCATTTGATAAAAACCAGAAAGGGATGGATTCAAGCGGGAAATTTGAAAAAGAAAGATTTAGTTTTATCTGTTGTAAATGCGGATGCGGAAAAAAGATTGATGTTAGCGGAAGAAGTCCAAGCAAATATCCAAAATACATTCTTGGACACCAGATTAAAAAGAGAAATAAAGATCAGTGGAGAGAAATCTTTAAAAGGCTTAATCAGGACGCTCCACTCTGTCAGTGTGGATGTGGGAAGAAAGTTGCATTGCGATATAAAACTTTGGAATCTTTTATCAAAAACAAAGGTAATAAAAAATATAGAAAATATATTTATGGGCATGATAAAAGACCAAGCGAATGGGGACTTGAACTTAATTTACAAGAAAAACAGTCAATTTTTGGGACTCTTCTTGGAGATTCTTCAATGTGCTTTCCAAGTACGAGAAGTAAAAACCCAAGATTGTCATGTAATCATGGATTGGTTCAAAAAAAATGGTCTGAACATAAATCATCGTTTTTACATAGATTGTCTCCATATGGAAGAATATATAAAAACGCTGGGTATGGCGAAGAAAGTATTTCTTTCCATACAAGATGCTTGCCGTGTCTTCATGAAATATATAAATATATGTATGTTAACAACAAAAAGATTGTTAATCAAAAATGGCTTGATGGTATCGGAGAAATTGGATTGGCGTGGTGGATATGCGATGATGGAAGCAATAACAATGGATTGCTTAGATTCCACACAGAAGGATACTCTCTTGAAGAAAATAAACTCATTTCACAGTGGTTTTGCAGAAAATATGGAGATGTTTGTATTAGACCATCTAAGGGAAAATACTATTATATTGAATGTAGAGCAAAAACTACTAGAAAAATATTTGAAATTGTCTCAAAACATATTCCAGGGTGCATGTCTTACAAAATACGATGAAATCGTATCTATTGTAGATATCGATAAAGACAATGTTTACGACATTACAGTAGAAAATACCAATTGTTTTTTTGCCAATGGCTTACTAGTTCATAATTGTCAGCATTGGGCCTCTAAGACGTGCCAGGTGATTTCTGACTATTCTGTGTCGGCTCGTTACAAGTATGGTTTTAGTGCCACTGTTTATCGAGACAAGAATGATGATATCCTTATCGATTCGTGTTTTGGTAAAGTAATTCAAAATATCACTGCTTCTTATCTAATTGATAGGGGGTATTTAGTCCCCCCAACTATTAATTTTGTGCCCATAGGTAAAGGGAATACCAATGGTCGTACATATCAAACAATTTATAAAAATCATATAGTTAATAACACAGAAAGAAATAACTGTATTGCGAATGTGGCTGCTGGTTTTGAAAAACAAGGTATGACTACTCTTATATTGGTTAGACAAATTTCACATGGAAAAATATTAGAAAAATTAATTCCAGATAGTTATTTCATACATGGAACACACTCAAGTAAACAGAGAAAGAAGCATTTAGACCTAATGCGTTCGGAAAAAGCACCAGTTACTATCGCTAGTACGATTTTTGATGAGGGGATAGATTGCAGACCATTAAATGCTTTGATTCTAGCAGGATCAGGAAAAAGTCAGACTAGAGCGTTACAAAGAATTGGCAGAACGCTAAGGCCATATACGGATGAATTCGGTAATAAGAAGCTCTTTTCTACTGTGGTAGACTTTGTGGATAAGTATAAGTACCTACAAAGTCATAGCAAAAAAAGAAGAGAGATATACGAAACAGAGCCAAGATTCACCGTCAAAGAATTGAAGGTATAAATTAAAGTTGTGATGGTGATACACATAAGAGTAAAGTATATTGTAACAGACGAAGTTGAGGAGACGAAACACTGTAAATGATCCAAGAAGATAAAATTGAAGATTTATTGGTTGGTGCTGTTAAAACAGCTAAGAAAAAGACAGCCAGAAAAAGTCCAAAAGAGATTTTGGCAAACAATACGTACACCGTTAAAAACTCTAAAGTAGAGAAAGAAAGCGGTGCCGAATTGGTAGATTTTTCTGAAAGGAAAAGAACATATCAACCTAAATCTGACGACTTGCTTGAATGGAGTAATAGAGATTTCTCTCTATACATTAAAAATAAATATCGAAAAAGATATTCTTCTCATTGGAGTCCATCTATACCGTCTATCACATTGCGACTCAATAATATCAAAGAGGTTATTGATGATTTGGTAGGTTTCTGTGACAACATAACTTTCAAAGACTATATAGATTTCTTTTTCTCTGAATGGGCAGATTATTGGCGTTCAAAGAATAAAGGAAAAGTCTTGTATCTAACTGTTTTTTATGATAAGCAATCGGTAAAAGATTTTGCATCAAAATATGACTATCAATCCAGTGTAAAAAACTATTTGAATGATAATAAGACTGAAGCGGATTCGCCTAAGATGTTATCGCTTTCTAATAAAATGATGGAACAGTCCCATTTGCTTGGGATATCTAATTTGGTTGAAGAATATGGTATCATTTTGTCTGCCAATTGGCTAATATATAAACGTAATTATGACGGCGATGATGTTATAAAACAGATGCATAAAGCATTATTGTCGTTACACAAAAAAAAGATATTGTCAAAAGCTATCGAAGCTACTGAGAAATATTCGCCTTATCCAAGTCGGTTTTTGTTTAAGGACATTAATTCTCTTGGTGTTGATATAGTATGCAATATAGATTGGGTAGATTCACGAGAATGTTTGGATTTTCTAAAGGAGCTACATGGAAAATGAAAAAGTTTGAAAAAAGAGCAACCTTAAATGAGAGTATCAGAAGTCGTCAAGTTCATTTGATCGATGAGCAAGGCAAAGATCACGGTAAAATAACGCGAGAACAAGCCTTGGATTTGGCCGCTACAAGAGAACTTGATTTGTGGCAAGTCAATACAGATGATGTTCCTATCTGCAAATTGGTCGATTATGGTAAAATGATGTACGACAAGGCCAAAAAAGCCAAAGCGAATAAACATCAACATAAGCACGTTTCTGTGAAAGAAATAAGAACTAGATATAAAACTGATACTCATGATTTACAAAGGAAGCATAAAAAGGTAGCAGAGTTCATCAAAGAAGGTCATAAGGTCAATTACCGCATGAAGATAAGAGGTCGTGAACGTCTTATGTGGAAAGAGGCTTTTATCAAATTCAATGAGGCTTTGGAAGATTTTGCAGATATAGCTACTTGGAGTCCTCCAAAAAAGGACGAAGGAAAGAATGCTAATATCGTAGTGGTTTTGAAACCTAAAAAATAGTTTAAATCATGAAAACAGATTTGACACAAGAAGAACATCTCGAACTGTTCGGCAGGATGGCTACAAAGGATTTCAATGCAGAAATCGATGCGTTGTTGCGCATTCGTAGTCCACTTCTGTATGTTACAACTAATGAAGAGAGGCGTTTATTAGATTATTTTAAGCATCTATCCGCAGCTAAAGGATATCGTGTATATTCATGGGATTGTTTTGTGGGACTGATAGATGTTATGACAGGGCAACCAACAGATGATTTTGTTGTGGAAATTCCAACAGGAGAAGAGGATGACGATTCTTCTGGTTATGATATGACAGACCCAACAATGATCTTGCAGTTTTTGCATAGCAGATTTTTGGCGAATCAATCTAATGCTAAAGCTATGAAGTCTTCTGGATGTCGAGGGGAAATTTTTATTCTGTCAGATTACTATTACTACTTTGACCCTTTAGACTATAGGCCAGATGTAGAAAGAGCATTCAAGCAGATTGCACAAATAACTTCTCCTACTACAGTTGTTGTTACTGGGCCTGTCATAACTTTGACTCCCTCTCTAGAAAGTGATTTTGTTGTTTTAGATTTTCCTTATCCTAATGAGGATGAAATAGCTGATGTTCTAGATCGACTTGTCGAATCTGTGTTGAAGCAGGTAAAGGGAACTTCTTCCATCAAAAAAGAGTTAGAGAAGAACAGAGATCAACTGATTCGAGCAGCGGTTGGTTTGACGTTAAAAGAAATAAAAACAGCATTTTCAAAATCTATAGCCCAAGATAATAGATTGGATGTAAAATACGTATTAGAAGAAAAGAAACAGATTATACGAAAAAAGGGCTACCTAGAATACTTTGAACCTAAAGTGACCATTGATGATGTCGGCGGTCTTCAAAATATGATTGATTGGTTTAAGGTCAGAGAAATAGCACTTTCTCCGCAAGCAATAGAATATGGGTTGAAGGTGCCGAGGGGTGTTCTTATTATAGGCATGCCAGGTTGTGTTCTCGAAGATACAAAGATTAAAATAAGGAAAATTTCCAAAGAAGGAAAATTAAAATTATATAAGAAATAATATATAGTTCTTAGTCGGGGAAACCAATTATAGGAGCATATGTTATGGAAAAAGAATTTGCTAGAAATTGTCCTAAATGTAGTAAAATTTTACGGTATAAAAACAAGAAAAATCTTGATAAAGCGAATAAGTTAAATAGACGATGCAGATCATGTGCGTGGAAGAATAATAGCAAAAAGCCAGAAATGATACAAATGTACAAAAAAAGAAGTGAAAAATACAAAGGTTCTGGTAATCCGTTTTATGGACATACACATACAGAAGAGTCAATAAAAAAAATGGGAGAGAATAAAAACTATGATATATATAAAACTAAAGATTTTAGAGTCAAAATATCTAAATTAACTTCAGGCAAGAATAATCCTATGTATGGTAAAAACTGTTATGATGTTTGGGTAGAAAAATATGGTCAATTTGAGGCAGATAGAAGGCAAAAAGAATTAAACAGTGTGAGGTCGAAAAATGTTTCTGGTAAAAAAAATCCTATGTATGGTAGATTACCGCCAAAAGGGTCTGGAGCAGGATGGAGCGGGTGGTATAAGGGCTGGTTTTTCAGGTCTTTACGAGAATTATCTTACATGATAAATGTAATTGAAAAAAAACAGTTAAAATGGAAGAGCGCTGAAAAGAATATAAATATAAAATATTTAGATTATCTTGGCAATAACAGAACTTATAGACCGGATTTTTTAATAAATGATAAAATATTAGTAGAAGTCAAACCTAAGAAATTAATGGAAACGCCCAATAATAGATTAAAGAAGATCGCAGCCATAAAATTTTGTGAAGATAATAATTTAGAATATAAAATGGTTGATGTTAAAATAATTGCAAAAGAAAATCTTATTAAAATGCACAATGATAATTTAATAAGATTTATAGATAAATGGGAAAGTGTTTTTCAAAATAAATATTTAAAAAGAGATAAATGATGGATACAAACAAAGAAATTGAAATAACTATAAAAGATTTTTTTGAACTTTCACAAAAAGATGGTGGTGAATATCAAATATATACTCCAGACGGATGGCAAGATATTGGGTTTTTGGTATCAGATCATAAAGAATGTTATAATATAATTACACAAAATGGATTAGAGTTGGGGTGTTCGTTTTCTCATCAATTATTGACTCAAGATGGTTGGAAAACAGTTGAAGAAATTGATGTACAAAATGATAAGATACAAACTGTTTTTGGATTTGAGAATGTTGTTGCAAAAGAATATCTTGGTTGTAAAGACACCTATGATATAAACGTTGATGGTGGAAAAAATAGATATTATTCAAGCGGAATAGTGTCACATAATTGTGGTAAAAGTCTAACCGCGAAAGCGATTGCTTCATTGTACCAGTTGCCTCTTTTAAGATTGGATTTTGGTAATTTGTTTGGCAGTAAGATGGGGGAATCAGAGAGGCGTGTTAGAGAGGCTATGAGGCTCACAGAGGCTTTGGCTCCTGCTATACTGTGGATTGACGAGTTAGAGAAGGCGTTGTCTGGTGTGCAATCTAGTGACCAATCTGATGGCGGTACAACGGCAAGAGTTATAGCAACTTTTTTAACATGGATGCAAGAAAGGGAATCTCCTATTATAGCTATTTGCACAGCGAATAGACAAGAGAAATTATTGCCAGAAGTTATGAGGCGATTTAGCGAGATATTCTTTGTGGATTTACCAAGAGAAAATGAAAGAGAACAAATTTTTAGAGCATTAATTAGACGAAATAATCGTGATCCTGAAAAGTTTAATCTAAAAAGATTATCTAGGCGTACAGAAAATTACAGCGGATATGAGATTGAAAAGATAATTGAGAATGCGATGTATAGAGCATGTAACCAAAAATTCAGAGAATTCACGACTAAAGATATTGAAGAAGAGATAGAAGTTTTTAAACCTCTCTATGATGTTCGGGAGCAGGAGTTTAAGGAAATGAGGGAGTGGGCCGATGGGAGATGTGCCTTTGCTAATACCGATGGATAAACAACGAGTAGTGCGATGTGGAGATAAGAATGACAGACATTAATAAGTTTAGAAAAGAATACGAACGAAGGTATGCACGTAAGTTTTGTCATGTCAATGGCATTTCAGAATGCCCGAATAAAGAAAAATGTACATGCAAGATTGCAGCAGAAATTAAGTCCCACCTAAAAACGATCATTGCTTCGCCTTATTATAACTACACTATTGACGATTTTACTGGTAAATATAAAGGCAAGGAACTTCTCAGCAGATCAATTGCCATCAAAGCAAAAGAACAGTTGGTTAAATACTGTTGGGGCGATGATATGGAACTCGTAGATTTCAATTCATTGAATGAAAAACAGAGAGACGAAAAATCTGTTATCGATTTGAGGAGAAAGCAAGGACAGCATATAGTTGTGAGCGCTGGTACCAGCGATTTCTCTATTGGACTAAAAAACAAGAGTGGTAAGACGTTCATCGCCGCCTTAGTAATGAGAGAAGCGATAAAGCGGAAAGGATTTCCAGGACATCAATCAGTAACATATGCTTGGACTCAATTCCCGATGTTGGAATATAGGATAAAGCACGACGATCCTTCTTTGACGTATGCTATGTCAGCAGATTGGCTTGTCGTAGACGATATAATGAGTTCTGCTCAAACTAGAGCAGCAGAAGCGTATATCTCTTCTATTATTAATCCGTTTTTCTTTGAGAGAATGCAAAGTGGGTTGCCAACGATTTTAGTATTCAGATTTGACATTTCTCAGATGGCAGATTTGGCATTAGAAGAAAAATTCGGTGTAGCTATAAGCAAAATGTTAAAAGATTCACGCACTACGAAAATATTTTTATCTGAACAGAATGGAGACAAGTAATGTCGGTTAATGAACAAATTATTAAAGTAGAGCAGTTGATCATGAATCTTTTATTGGATCATAAAGATTTAGTTGGAGAATGGCATGGTGGTCCTTTACAGCCGTTCCATTTCAAAAAAGAACATAGACTTCTGTTGTTTGCGATAGAAGAATCGTTTAAAAGGAATGCGTTATTGACGAGAGATGCATTTTACCACTTCGTAAAACAGAGAGCCTCGAATCAAGGGGAATTGAATTCTCAAATGTTCTTGTACGAGAAGATTTCAATCTTAGATGCTGACAGAGATAATTTCGATCTTCACAAAAAACAGATATTAGATAACTACGTTTCTGAGAATGCTATAACGTATATCGAAGAATTCAGAAAAGATTTGCCTAAAGGCGGCGTAGAAGCCATAAGCACGTTAGCTAAAAAGGTAAACAATTTAGCTGTAGACTCTGCACCTGAAAAAATGATGGTTAATTACGAATCTGTTGGTACGTATGCACCAGAGTTCTTTGCAGAGATGGAAGAGAAAAGAAACAATAAAGAAGAAAGCGAAGTTATTACTTGTGGGATAAAAGAAGTTGACAATACAATGATCGTTGGTTTTGCCCCAGGTACTATGACGCTTTTTTGCGGTGATGTTGCATCGTTTAAATCAACTATCATGTTGAATGTTGGATACAATGTGTGGAATCAAGGCGAAGGATATCCAGTTCTTTTTGTCCCACTAGAAATGCCAAGAAACAAAATGTATGTTAAGTTCCTGTCTCTTGCCACCCATATCAACTCTGAAAAGATAGAGCATCCTTCTTTGTTAACTCCGGAACAAGTAGAAAAGATAAAGAAGTATACAGAAAAACTTCAGCAGCCTATGAAGAACCATTTTTATATGATGGATACATACGAACGTATTCCTGTATCTACGTTACGTCGTGAAATAGAAAAGAACATTGATGTATTCAAGCCTCGTTTAATTGTAGTCGATTACACGGCGAACCTATTGCCAGAAGCAGCGTCTAAGAATAGTAGGCCAGATATCCAGATAGGTGAAATACTAAAAGACCTACGTACTATGGGGCGACCTGGTGCTTTGCATGAGAAAGGATTCGGCATTGTGTCTGCTGCTCAAATCGGTAGAGACGCTTTGAAGAGGCTTCGCAAATTGGGAAGTGGCAAAACATCTTTCTATTCAGAAGACTTAAGAGGAAGTCATGAGTTGGCTGCTGACTCTGATAATATTTATGCTCAAGTTCCTGATGAAGCACAGCCAGACAGTAAACTACAGTTCTTTGTGATTAAGGCAAGATATGGCCGTAAGACTTTCGAGAAGAATGAGACGAAAGCAGTTTTGGAAGTTGAGCCAGAATTCAGTTTGGTTAGAAGTGTTAAGGACGATTGGCTTGCGAATGATTCAGAAGATATTATGAGCAAGGTGAACGATGATTCGATTGACGACGACAATTTATCGTTTGAAGAAGATAAAGTAGAGACAGAAAATCTAGTTGCAGATGACGATTTACTTGGTTAAGAAATGGATAAGCCGAAATATTACATTTTAGATGAGATACGAAGGACGAATAAGATTTCAGATTACTTAGCGTCTAAGGGTGTACCTCCTTATACAAGGGGCAATTCTAATCCTAATCGTCTTTCATATTGTTGCCCGTTACACAAAGAGACACAGCCATCATTTATGTTATATTTAGATGGGCCATACGAAAATTACTTTTGTTTTGGTTGCAAACGCGGCGGTGGAATTGTCTCGTTGTATTCGGAAATGGAGAATGTGTCATTTAGAGAAGCATTGTCTGTTTTGGGAAAGGATTTGGACCTGAGCAGCGAGGGGGAACTTGACTTGCTCTTGAGAAAGATCAAGGAAGATAACCATAAAAGCCAAGAAAAAGCCGAAATGCAGTTAGCAGAACTGTCTTTGAATTTTAGTATATTGGCATATACAATATTAGAAAGAACTAATTTCGATTCAGATGCAGTAGAGTTTTTGGAGAAGATGTTCAAAGTAATTGACTCATATATTTGGAGAGAAGATTTCGAATCTTTAGAAAAGTGTTATAGAATGGTGCTTGATAAAAAATTATTCAATAATAAGATAAAAGAATTTAAACAGAAACAAAAAGAAAAGAAGAAGCAGGAAATTATAGGCGTTCTTGAGAATGACTATGTAGAAGAAAATATTGAGGACTTGGTAATATGAAAAAAGATCAAATAATATTGGCTGATGTCATTGACGGCTTAAAGAGTCTTCATAGTGATGCCATTTCTTTAACTGTGACCTCGCCCCCTTACTCTGTAGGCATAAATTATACTGATAGAGATGATAATCAACCCTACCAAGAATATCTAGATTGGCTAAAAAAAGTATTTACAGAAGTTTATAGAGTAACCAAAGACGGTGGGCGATGCGTTGTTAATATCGATGCGATGACGAATAGACAAGATGATAAAGATAAAGAATACACAAGATGTATTTATGCTCATTTATATAATATAATGAAAGAAATAGGGTGGAAATTTCGTACCGAAATCGCGTGGTATAAGCAAAATGCTGTAGGCAGACAAACTGCTTGGGGTTCTTATGCCTCATGTTCTAACCCCATTATACGTAGAACTCATGAATACATATTGGTGTGGTCTAAAGGACAGTGGAACCTAGAAGGTGACAGTGAACTCTCTGATATGACTAAAGAAGAATTTTGCGAGTATACATTGAGTACGTGGTTTATCCCACCAGAAACAAGAAATATGGGTGGTCATCCTGTTCCGTTTCCAGAAAAGCTTGTAGAGAGAATTGTAAAATTGTATTCTTATCGTGGGAATACGGTTTTGGATTGTTTCAATGGTTCTGGAACCACTACATATGTTGCTAAGGCTTTGAGCAGACATTATATAGGAATAGATAATAGCGTAGATTATTGTAAATATGCAAGAGAAAGGCTTGATTCTGCCGATTCATTATTTGAAGAGGAATATGTGCCTCGTTCTAGAAGGTTATTTTTGGCGAAAGAAAAATTGGTTACAGAGCCACCAGCGGATTTATTTAATGAGCAATAAAATACAATACGATTTTACCTTTGACGATATTACGATCATAGAAACCGATGGTAACTATGATGAAACAAAGAAAATTATGTCAGAAGATACTTTTTCTGATGGTTGGATGCTGGAAAGTAATCTGCTTATGGGTATTAGGATCGGGACTAAATACATGGAAGCAACTATGTTGCTGCATTTCTATGGCAACGGAAATGTCTATATTATGGAATACCAGCCTAGTAGTGGAGATGTCTTTTATAACCCTGATGTCAGAGGGTTTGTGTCATGGGCAAAATATAATGGGTGGAAATCTATTAGACCGTTTAGAGACTTGGTAAAAGGTAACGTTAAATTCTGGAAATATTTTTGGGAAACCCACATGGTAGATTCAGACTATTTGGAGCAACAGTTTGGAAAAAGAGAATCAGATACCTATCAAGAAGAGGATGTATAATTTTGTATGCCCTAATTGTAAACATTTGTACAAAGGGCATTTGAATTTATTCGGTAAAATATGTATACATTGTGGGTTAGAAATTTTACCTCCGGATGATTTTGAATTACCCATTATTGCCGATAATAAAAAGAAAGATAAGGCAATGAGAGAAAAAGCTAGACAATCAGTTATAAGAAGATTTAAGGAGAGTCAAAATGGCAATTAAAACAAATGATGCAGCAGTGAGTGTTGATTTTGAATATGAAGATGATAAGACAGAAGAAGTATTCAAGGTTAAATTGCACTGCACACAGGAATACGGACAAACAGTTTCTATTTCAGGTAATGTGGGCGGGTTTACTACTGGCAATGATGCATATTTGGCTTTGCCGATTAATTTGCTCATAGAAGCAATAGATTTCCTACGACAGAATAAATATATCGAATCGCCAGCAGCGGTACGTACAGAACGTAGTCCCGGTCCCAGTTTAGCAGATAGTCCAGCTTCGCCACAATTCGCAAGGACAACTGTTACCCCTACTACGTTGTTACCTATGCCGAATCTAGGTAACACTCAGGCTCCTCCTGCACAGCCAGTAGTTAAAGAGGCAGCAGAAGCACCGCCAGAAATACCAGAATTTTCTGATGAATTACCTTTGCAAACGCTGTCCGTGCCGGTGATACAAGAAGATGAGCCTGTAGAAGAAGAGTATGAAGAATATAGTGAAATAGATGTTTCTCATGACGGAGAAGAAGCAGAAGAAGAGTATGAAGAAGTAGAGGATGAGGAAGATGGAGACAATGACGAGGATATAGGGGAACTTACAGATGAAGAAGTAAGTGAAGCTAAAAGAATGGCTAAAGAACGTGAGCAAGCGACTAAAAGAGCGAATAGTAAACCCGCTCCTAAAGTTCGCAGAAAAAAGAGGAAGCAAAGAAAACCTCCTCGTAAATTGAGTGAATAATGCACTATGTGTGTAATCTTCTACCGTTGAATAAGTTGCCTGTAACTTCGCAGGGCACCGTTGTCCCTCTCTGCGACAAATGTGCAGCTATTAGTTGTGATAATCCAATAGTAAAAACGAAAGTTAGTGAGTTGGGCATAACGAAAGAACACAAGTTGTATTCAACTGGTTCTGCGGTTATGGCCGTTGTCGGTTGTGAAGGGTTTACCATTGTCACCAAAGAAGAAGACGACGAGAATAGACAGGATATCTGAAAGGCGATCTCGTCAGAAAAAAGTACGTCGAAGCATAAAAAAAACTAACTCTAGTTTTAATGTGTTCAAAAATCATAAAGATACTGTTGTTGTCAAATATCCTAAGTATAGTAAGGTGTTTGATTATGTTCACAATCTTTTTCCAAATAGTAATGTAAAAAAAGCTACTGTGTATTTATGTAATGCTAATGTTTTGAGAAAAGAAGGCTTCGTAAGGATGGGCGGCATTTATAGCCTTAGTATGAAAATGATAGTCGTCGCTCGTAGCAAGATAAAAGGGAAGTGGAAAAACTTTGCACCGTATATTACAGTCGATGAGACTATGGTTCACGAATTGTTGCATTATGCATCTGATCATATGGTAAAGGGGAAATTCAGAACCGTTGCATCAGAAGAAGAGTTTGCTTATGGGTTTTCGATACCATATTTTTTGAAGAAAAAATGGAATAGAAAAAAAATCATTAACAAATATTTTTTGCCATATTTGATTACGACAATTAATAGTGGAAAAGTCAGAAACAAAATACTTAAAGCAAATGGCCATAAGATTTCTGATTTTAACAAGATGAGTGATATAGACAAGGCTAGAGTTGTTAGACCTTTTCAAATAAAGATTTCTAGAAAAATAAAAGAAAAAGCTATAAAACAAGGTGAAAAACTTTTTGACACCTATAGCAAAAAGATAAAAACTATGAATAATAAAGATAATACAGACGGTGACAACGAATTTGATTTAATGGACTTAACGGTACACTAATGCCAATTTACATATATAAACATCCAGATAAAGAAGAGTATTACGAAGAATTGCGATCTATGAAAGATTCTAAGAAAAAGCTAATTCTAGAAGATGGTACAAAGTGTGAACGTGTGTACAATAATCCAAACAGAAAACTATTTAAAGATCGTAGAACATCGAGAGCAGGAGAGAAACTAGAAGTTTTTCAAGCCGATCCTCAATATGTCAAAAAATGTAGACCAAAATTCGTAGAATTTAGAGATGGACACAAAGAGAGATATGATCCGACAAAACATTGCTGATGAAATACACAAGAGAACAAATCATTCGAACGGTTACAACCAATAAAGAGATTAATGACGAAGAAGAAGTCAAGAATCTATTGGACCGTTTACTCAAAGCAAATGCGGACATTTCTATTGAATTTAGGGATGGTAGATCACAATTAATAATGCGTCATGGAGACTCCAGAATCAAGACGGTGGCAGACGATTGTATTAGTATAAGTACGCGTCGTCGTAAAGCCGTTTTTAAAGTTAATGATATAAAGATAAAAGATATTCTGTCCATTAAACTGGTGACTGATAAACAAAACATCATTTTAGATGGGCCAGAAACCGATGAATTCGATTTTATAGATTTAGATGAAGGGAATTAAAATGGAAAACAAAGATTTTGTACATTTACATGTACACTCTGATTATAGCCTTTTTGATGGTATGGCTCCCATTGATAAACTTGTTATGCAAGCTAGAAAAATGGGGTTTAAGGCTTTGGCTCTAACCGATCACGGAGCAGTCGGTGGATGGCTTAATTTTATTAAGCAATGTAATGCGACCAAAGATAAAAAGGGTGAAAAAATTCCGTATCCGACCATCAAGCCAATTTTGGGTTCGGAAATGTATTTGGCTAGATGTATCGACGGAAATAAAGAAAATCAGCCAGATGGTCGTAAGGGGAATCGCCATCTCGTTCTATTGGCAAAAAATGTTCAAGGATACAAAAACCTTTGTACTTTGAACAATTTAGCATGGACAAAAGGTTTTTATTACGATCCAAGAATCGATATTGAGACTTTGGAAAAGTATTCAGAGGGATTAGTTTGTTCTTCTGCGTGTCTGTCAAATATAATCAACGCAAATCTCTCATGCGATAGATACGATGAGGCTAAAAAAGCAGCACAAATATTTAAAGACATTTTTGGGGAAGATTTCATACTAGAAGTGATGTATCATGGAATAGCTAATCAACATAAGATTGCTCCTTCGATATTCGAGATTGGAAGAGAATTGGATATACCTGTTATAGCCACGAATGACGTACACTATATCACTAAAGATCAAGCACACTCACAAGAAGTTCTTACTTGCATGTCAAGGGGAACGTGTATACAAAATCCAAAACGCATGTCACAACCCTATGACGAATTCTATTTGAAAAGTGCTGAAGAGATGAATAGGTTGTTCGGCGATTTTCCTGAGACGATGAGTAACACCGTAAGTATAGCTTCTAAAATCGATGCTAAAGGGATAGAGAAATACTTGTTTGGTGGTATGCGTCTTCCCAAGTTTGATATTCCTGAAAAGTTCAAAACTACTATGGATTATCTGAGGCATCTATCTTATAAGGGGCTGAAAGAGCGAGGATGGGACAAAAGCCAAAAGCATATCGACAGACTAGAATTGGAGTTAAATGATGTTCAAGTCGCTTGGGACGTTAATGGCTATGATTTTGCTACATACTTTTTGATCGTACAAGACTATATTATTTACGCCAAGGAGAATGGTATTTTGATTGCACCTGGACGTGGCTCTGGTTATGGTAGCGTTCTATTGCATTGCATAGATATCTGTTATGGACTTGACCCATTAGAGTATAGTCTGTTGTGGGAAAGATTCTTGGGATTTGATGACAAGCAGTATATCAAAGACAATGATTTGGGTCTAGAAGAAAATGATACTGTTATACCTTACAAAACAATGGAAGAGATCAAAAGAAGTATATTTAAGGGCATACAAGCCAATTTGGATGAGAAGGCTATTGAAAACATCAATTGCGAATTGGAAACAATGGAGATTACAGAGGGTCTAAATGACAAAAACAACCTTATACAGTTCTATGACATATGGAAGTCTCACCTTGACGAGAGTGGAGACAAGAACGAAATTAATAGTTGGACTGCGTATTATCTCGGAATGACGACTGAGAAGCCAAGTGGAGATTTCTTGCCGCCACGAAGAGCATATGCTAGGGCTGGTTTCCCAGATATCGATACAGATATTGATGACAGTCGAAGAGACGAAATCTTTGAATATCTATTCGATAAATACGGTATTGATTATGTCAGTAGAATAGGTACTTATGGCAAAATGGGGTTTAGGGCTGGTATTACTCGTATCGTAAAAGCCTTAGATATAGCTGGGGCTTTCCATAAAGGACCAGAGGCATACAAAACTGAGAATGTGATAAAGGTAAACGAGATATTAAAATCTATTCCTCGTGTTAAAGGGGCATTATCTGCTAAAGATTTTAATACTGGTGAACTGATGAAAATAAAAACCATTGAAGACGCTATGCGTTGTTTCAAAGAATTTCATTGGTTTATGTCTGACAAGTATCCTGAAATATTAGAGTGTGCGAAAAATATTGAGGGATTAATTCAGAACTTCGGGATTCATGCCGCTGGCATTGTTGTGTCTGACGTTCCTCTGAATGAACTGGTGCCTATCCGTTCTGCGAATACTGGCATGGGTTCTCAGTACACAATGCAAGAGATTGAATCATTAGGATTGATCAAGTTCGATGCGTTATCGGTCAGTATGCTATCTACAGTTAGTCGTACTGTTCAAATGATCAAAGACAAATATGACATTGATATAGATATAGGTAATCTGCCGGTAGATGATAAGAAAGTGTTTAATCTGTATCAAACAGGCAACCTAACTGGTATATTCCAGTGTGAAGAGGCTGGTATGCAGAAGACTATGCAGAAGGTGGGTGTCACTTCGTTCAATGATATCATGGCTACTGTCGCATTATATCGTCCAGGTCCAATTAAATTTGTGCCTACATATTGTGATCGCAAACATGGTAGAGAACCAGTAGATTACTTCCATCCTACAGTAGAAAAGTTCATAAAACCTTATCTTGAGAAGACATATGGAATTATGATTTATCAGGAACAGCTTATGTTTATCTGTCATAAATTGTGTAATTTCTCTATTACTGATGGTTACATATTGATTAAAGCAGTTGGCAAGAAGAAAGAGTCATTGCTGAAGAGATTCAGAGATCAAGTCATTAAGGGCGGTATGGACAATGGAGTTCCTCAACAAATTATGGAAAGATATTGGGATGAATGTATTATCCCATTTGCTGACTATGGTTTCAACGCATCTCACGCCTGCTGTTATGGATATCTCTCATATATTAGTGCATATTTGAAGACGTATTACAAAGAAGAATTTATGTGCTGCCTACTGAATGTCGAGAACAATCGCAAGAAGCACGAACTCATCGAAGGGTTTGAGAAGCATCTTAAGAAGTGTGGAATTAAATTGCTTCCGAAGGATTTGAACAAATGTGGAGTTGATTATAGGGTGGCTAAAAAGGCTGATGCATCATTGGGAGAAGAATATTCAGAATTCAGCCCGAGTTTAATGGTGAAGGGAATAGGTCGTGAAACGGCTCAGGAAATCGAGAATAATATTCCATATGATGATCTGAGAGAATTCGCCACAAAAACAAAACTCCCAGTTGGCAAAGAAGCTGTGGGTTGCTTGTATGATGCTGGTTTTTTCAAGATAATGTTTAAGAGAAATAAAAAGAAAGTAACCAGAGAATCTCTTGTAGACACATTTTCTGCTATAAGGGAAGACTTGAAAAGAGCAGCTAGTAGAGGAGTAATTTCAGGAGACATGTTTGGTTAAGTCGGTGCTAAACAAGACTGTATAATTGTATATGATTGGAGATCGAAAATGCAGAAGAAAGAAAAGATACCACACAAAGGATCGTTGGCGCTATGTAGGTTGGGTAGTCTTGGGTTGATTACTAAAAGTGTTCCACAAATGGTCGAATACGGAGACGGGAATAAAGGTGTAGCTTATGTCGGGATTCATTTAACTGATAAAATAAGCGAGATAGGCAAGCCTTGGTCTTCAAGACATCCAAAAGTGATTACTCATATAGATAATGTCGTGGAATTTATATCCATGTATCACATGTTGTCAACGTATATGTCAAGGGAAGAAGAGTTAGAAGCTTTGCGGATAAAGGGAAGAATATCTAAGCAAACTGATTTAACGGAAGGCCCAATTAAAAAAGGTGGAGTGAATCAACCTCCAACATCGCCAAGACCTGAAACTAAGCTGGAACCACAATGGCCTCAATTCGAGCAGAATCTAGAAGAGCAGACCTTAGAAGAAGTTACCGAACAAGATATGGAAAAAGTTAGAGAGCAAATTCAACAAGTGGCAAATGACCCTAATTTGGTTATAGGAAGATAAGGAGAATTAAGATGGCAGAAGGAACAAATGAACAAAGAAAATCTAGAATTAAGAAAACAATCAAGAGACAATTTTTTGAGAAGTCTATTAATGTCCCAAAATATGAGAGTGTTACAGTTGAAGTTTCGTTTGAAGAAGATATTGAATGGAATACTCTTGCAGAAAGAGCAAAAAAGTCTGAGAATATCACTGAACTCTTGAAAAGAGATTATAGTAAAACTGTGAAGGACGTATTTAAGAAATACGGATATAAAAAAGGCAATGCAGGTGTTGCAGTTTCAGAGAGCGACGGTGTAACGGCCCCGGCGAATAACCAAGACCCACAGTTGGCAGATATGGACGGTCTTGCTAAAGGATAAATTATGGAAGATACTGGCAAATTTACAGAGTTGTTTGACATGACTAAGAAGAACAAATCTGATAGCGATGTCGATGCCGAGTTGGTAGCGAATGTTAATAATGATCAATTTGAGAAGCAGCCCGCCGAACAGAATTTCGATCAGTTTAAAAATAATTTAAAGTCTCGTAAGGAAGATTTGGGAGAAGTAAAAGCTGTGGATTCTCCGGAAGAAGAAACTAGCATAGCAACAGAAGAAGAGATACAAGAAGTACAAGAACAAATAAATGAAATTGCAAATGATCCTGATTTGGTAATAGTTACCTCAGGACCACAATTAAAGTCTGAAGAAGAAAATGCCGATAAAGATAATAGCGAAGATGTAAATGGTATCGACACTGATAATAATTCAGGAGACAAGGTAAAAATGGATTCGCAAACAGATATTGCTACGAAGTTAGAACATTTCCACTGGGATTTCAAAACAGACAACCCCAAATTTTCTGCATTTTATACAGAAAAAGAGAAGTTGGTTCGTCGTATTACCCAAAATGATATTTTACCTTTTTCTGCCTGGCGTGACGAAATGAAAGATGCCAAGGTGGATTTATCAACCGTGGAGTACGATTTAAGAGCCATACATACTAAAATGGTCCTAGTCCAAGATTGGAAGGACAGAGTTCAAGAAATGCTCATTCGTGCCAACGGTCAATACTTCCTTTGGCGAAGATTTACCGATTTGCTGAGAGGTTATTTGGCAAAGATCGGATACGAAAAGCCAGCAGAAAAATTCAAAGGCGTTATTTATCAACATATGGGTGATGTAGAATTTTATTTTGCAGAACTAGAATCCATCCGTGAAGATTTAATGGGAGTAGTGAAGAACTTAGAGGCGGCAGCGGTGGTACTCAATAGGCAACTTTCTATCATACTATACTCGAAAGATGTGCCTACTAAGTATGAACACCATGTTCCTCAAAGTATGTCAGTTGCTCCTGTGCAGGAAGAACCTCAACGTAGTCGCGTAGAAAATACGGAATTATCATCATATGATACCTTGAGCAGCAAAATAGTAGAAGATAATCGCAATAAAATAGCAACTGGCTCAGTGGGTTGGGACTATGAAGCGAAGAAGAGGTAAAGCTGCAAGGTATAAAAAATAGTATAAGGGTATTTATGACAGTTTTAGGAGAAAAACAATGGCTGAAACAGTAGAATGGAACGAAGAGTTTAACGATGGAACAGGCGGTGGTGGCGGAAATAATGACGGTAATAGAATACCGTTCATGAAATTAGTATCAGGTGGGGCACCAGCGGTTGTTCGTCTGATCGGTAAGCCTGTATTATTCAGGCGTTTTGTAAACAAGACCGCTAGTGGATTTCGCAATGCCATTTGTAGTGAGGATTCTACTATTGGCGATAAGTATGACATTAAGAAAAATGTTAGATTTGCTGTGCATCTAATTGACAGGGCAGATGGTGTTTTAAAGTTGTTCGAGTTTGGAGTTACCATTTATAATGTCTTCAAATCGTATAAAGACATGACAGGCAATATGCCTGGTGGTCCTGATGGCGCTGACTTTTCTATCACAAAGACCGGTTCTGGTTTGCAGACCAAATACAAGACTCAAAAAGTTGGTTCTGGTTCACCGTTCACGACAGAAGAAAAGCAAATAATTATTAGTGCAGGCAACATTCAAGGTCTTGAATCGGATTTAAAGAATCGTTTCAAAGCTTTGCCAGATGATCAAATCGAAAATATTTTGTTTGGAGATGGAAGTCCTGTATCTGCCGCTGTGGAACAACCGCAGCAAGCACAAACAGTAACTCAGTCTTCGACAGTCGAGGCTCCTGCTGAAAATATAGCACCTGTCGAGACTGGTGGAGACGATTTGGATTTCTAAGAAATTAACGAGAGGGAATTCCTATGGCAAAAAAGAAAAAACCACCTAGCAAAGTTACGCTAGAAAATTGCATGGGCTTCGTCAGAAAAGGAGCCAGAGCAGAGAATAACGATAAAATATCAACAGGTTATTTTGAGTTGGATTACGCCATTAATTTTGGCACCTTGCCAGGCGAGGAATGGTTGGGATCATCACATAAGGTGTATGATCCCAACGTCCCTCTTGGTATTCCGTGTGGTAGGATCGTAGAAATATTCGGACCAGAAGGTGGCGGCAAGTCTTCTCTATGCTATCGTATCGTTGGTAGTGCCCAGAGAATGGGACACACAGCAGCATGGATTGACACAGAGCAATCTTTTTCGGAAGATTTAGCAAAAATCAATGCGGTAGATTTAGACGAATTGTTGTTATCTGATTTGACCAATAAAGACAATCCAGATATCTTGTATTTTGCGGAAGACGTATTAGACAATATCGTTAAACTAATGAAGGCTGGCGTTAAAGTAATTGTATTAGATTCTGTAGCGAACTTGGTTCCAAAAGAAATGATGGAAGCAGTTGCACAGCAACAGTTCATCGCAAGATTGGCTCGATTACTCAGTCAGAATTTGGGTAAAATTACTCAATGGGCTGGTGCCACAAACTCGTTGGTTTTGTTTATTAATCAAATACGAGAAAAGCCCGGTGTTCTTTTCGGCAATCCTGAAACTACACCTGGTGGCAGAGCGTTGAAACATAATGCTTCATTAAGATTGAAAATTACAAAACGTAGTGGCGCTGATTCTTATATCAAGATAGAAGATGATACTACAACAGTTGGTGAAAAGCTAATCGGTTGTAATAGCTATGTGAACTTGGTGAAGAATCGTTTTGCTAGACCGCTAGTAGATGTGTCTGGAAAAGGGATTTCTATTGATGTTCCTATCTATTATGAACCTTATTTCCCAGACCTAGAAGAAGTTGTTTTCGTTGCTGGTCGTAGGTATAAGGTGATTACAGCTTATAAGGGAAAATTCCGCTTTAAAGATTTGAATGGTAATAAATATGAAGCTAAAGAGGATGGCAAGGCTGGATTTGTAGATTATGTAAAAGCCGAAAATCTATTGCCGGTGTTGGTTGATCTACTAATGGCCAAGTCAGAAGAGACTGGTGTTCCTCTCCCTCCTGAAATCATATTGTATGAGCGTGGAGATGCTCAAGGCGTGGATACCCCTAAGACTAAAAAAAAGAAAAAAGATGAGATCGTAGATATATCTGATGTAAATGAAGAGGCTGTTAATGTTGATGATCTAGAAATTGATGAGGAAAATTATGAGGGAGAAGATACCAGAAGCGGAGCGGGAGAAGATACTTAAGCTGAGTTGCTCTCAGCTTTTTGCTCCCGGCGGTGAAGAAGCATTAGATTATTTGAAAAATGTTCGTCAATTTGACGAGGAAGTTATAAGAAAATTCTCCTTGGGCTATATGCCCAAACACATTAAAAATCATCTAGGTGATCGACACGAATTAGCTGGCAGAATCATCTTTCCCATCTATAATCAATATGGCGAGTTAGTTGCTTTCTCGTCAAGAATGCCGAATGTCCCAAGATCGTTTTGGCACGAAAGCTATGCAAAAGGGTTGTATCTGTATGGAATGCATTTGGCTAAAAAAAGCATTCTTGAGCATCAGAAGGCCATAGTCGTAGAAGGCGAATTCGATGTTATGAAATTACATCAATTCGGTATCAATTGTGCCGTAGGAGTTGTAGGAAGCGCACCGCAATTGCATCAAATTGCATTGTTAAGAAGATACTGTAAAGATATTTTTTTGGTATTTGATTCAGATGAAGCCGGTGAAAATGCCGTGAAGAGGATAACTAAAGGAAGAACGAATAATATGGCTAAATATTTCAATCCTATCTTTTTAGAAACAAATCTAATCGTGGTCCGTCTGCCAGAAGATATGGACCCTGATGATTTCCTTAAAACACGCAGTAGAAGCGAATTCGTTAGTCTACTTAAAAACACAAAGAAAACTTTTTATGAGGAACACAACCTATGTTAAAGAAAGATTTTGACAAAACGCCAGTAGAAGTGGCTTCTATATTGGGTGTTGTAGATACCTATTTACGATGGAATAACAAGTCTGGACCACCACGTAAATATGATATATATCATCCGTCTGCATTTGGTAAATGTTTGCGTCAAATGCAATATAAAAGATATGCGGATGCTGGGCATATTGTTCCAATAGGAAAAGAATTTGAGAGTAGGATACTCAGATTGTTTGAAAAGGGCCACAATATGCAATCAAGATGGGAAAGGTATTTTACGTCTATAAATATCTTGCGCGGGTTGTGGAAGTGTGCTAATCCTCTTTGTAAAGATTGGGACGATAATGGAAACTATACTGGTCAGTATAGTGAAAATCTTGCGAACGGTGTTAAAGAGAAGTACAACGCTAGGATGTATGGACTAAATGATAAACTAGGATGTTTCAAGCCAGATAAATGTGTATGTGGCTCACCGAGATTTGACTATCACGAATTATCTATCAAAGAGCCTGAACTAAATATGTTTGGTCACGCTGATTTGATTTTAGATTTTTCACGATTTGATCAGGATCAATTCGATGGTGTATTTAAAAGTTTCAATATCACTAATCTTCCATCGAAACCTATTGTTGTTGATATGAAGACAATTAATAAAAATGGTTTTGAGTCGATGACGACGTACAAAGGTGGTCCTCATTTCGGATATCAGATTCAGTTATTGATCTATATGCATTCGTTGGGTTGTGAATATGGAATTATACTGTATGAGTGCAAAGACAATTCAGAGGTAGCAGCTTATAGAATAGACAGAAATGAAGAGGCGTGGGAATTTATCAAAAGCCAAGCTAATCTTATGAATCAAATGGCTGAAGCGGAAGATGGTAATGGCGATAAATTGAATCTGTTGCCACCGCCAAGAGTGACAAAGAAATCTTCATATGAATGTAAGAATTGTGAGTTCAAAAAGTATTGTCATTCTGGTGCCATATGGAAAGATAAAGATTTAAACAACAAAAGGAAGAAATTTTATGGCGAGTTGCTAGAAAGCAAGTAATTGTATGCTTTTGCCGATAAAAAATTAGTAATCTTAAGTATTGAAGTTAAAGGAGTTAAACAATGGATAATGAAAACGAAGTTATTGAGAAGAAGGAATATAGCAATTCGGATGATCCTGCTTTGCTGTTAGTGAAGGGCGTTAGTGGTTCTAAGGAAGACAATAAGCAGAGAGTGAAAGACTTAGCTACTGCAATCTCTACTGTATTTCAAAAACATAATGTAGTTCGTTTGCGTTGTATCGGTAAGGGTGCTATCGGTAATGCCGTATATGCTCATGCCATTGCTCGTGGAGAACTTTCAAAGCAAGGCGTTGATTTGCAATCAAGCCCAGTTTTTAAGACAGTGATCCTAGACAAAGAAAATAATGTAGAAAGAACATCTATTCTTATGGAGTTGAACGACATTCCATCTGGCGGCGCTACGAATGGTGGTGAATAACAATTTAGGAGAATTAGATGTCATACGTCAATAGAAAAAAACTATTTGATATACTGTCAAATGCCAAACAAGGCATTGAACCTCTTGAATCAGAATTGGAATTAGAAGATTTGCTATCTGCCATCAAAGAGAATACAGATCAAATTAGTTTTTATGAAAATTTGAAAAAGAAACGTGCAACAGAAATCGACGAAGAAATAAAAAAGACAAAGGAACAAATTAAGACTCTCGAAAGTATTATCCTTGCTACGCTGGACAATGTGGATAAAAAGTCTTTGAAATTCCCAGGTGTTGGGAAAGTTACCATTGTTAAAAGGTCTGGCAAGTGGGTGATAGACGATTCGGATAAGTTCTTAGAAGTGTTGAAGGAAGAAGACACGGCGGCTTATGGTCGAGTAGTAACGATGAAACCGTCGATAGCAAAAAAGGAAGTTGATGTCATACTAAACGCATGGGAAAAAGTCAAAAAAGTTCCTAATTGTGTTAGTAAAACGCAGCCGTTTGAAACCGTCAAAATAAGTTTCGATAAAGATATAAAAGTAACATATGACGATGATGAAGCTGAAGATACATCTCCTGAGAATTTGGATTTTTAAATGAGTAGATTCAGTTACAACCGCAAAAGATTGGAAAAAACTTTCAATCGTTTATTAGATTTTTACGGCACAATGCCAGACACAGTAGGGTGTATGGATAGTATTAGCAAACCTACTGGTCATGGAGGGTGTGGTGCTTGGTGCTGTCTAACGCCAGAAACTAGGGTATTTACTGAAAGAGGGTTGATACCTATCAAAGATATAGAAGTCGGTGAAAAAGTATGGACGAGATTGGGATGGAAAAAAGTAATATCAAAAGCTGATAAACATGTCGATGAAGATATCACAGTTGTAGAAACACGCTATGGTAGAAAAATTAGATTGACAAACGATCATTTGGTATTTGTCGATGAATTTGGTAGAAAATCTAGGGAAAATGCTAGTGACCCCAAATGGGTAAAAGCAGTAGACTTAATATCAAAAAAATCAAACGACAAGGGCCATTACATAATTTTTCCAAAATATAAAAATAATACGAAACAATCTGTGCAAAGTATTAAAATTACAGACTATTTATCAAAATATGAATGCTTTGTTGAAGGGAATTTTTGTTTTGCTTCTAAGATCAAAAAAGGAAAAATACTTCCACTATCTATACAGCTAAATTATGATTTTTGTTGGATATTAGGACTATATTTAGCGGAAGGAACTACTGGAGAGGCTACAACAGAATTCCATATTAGTTCAGATGAAAAAGAAATAAGAAAAAAAATATTATCATTTGCAGAATCTCTTGGTTTATATTCTTCGTATAGAGTCACGCATGGAAAAAGTTTGAGCGTAAGAGTCTTTTCAAAAGTTTTATCTAAATTATTCAAAAAGATTGGTAACTCTGGTTGTGATAAAAAACAAATACCACAAAAGTTAATGAAAAAAATAATTAAAGATAAGTTTCTTTTGTCTGGTTTGCACGATGGATATTATGCTGGGGACGGTACGAAGAAGAAATATGGAAATTTAGAATATTCTATTACAACAACGTCTGAAGAACTATTGTATCAAATATTATTCTTTAATTTTATAGAAAATAAAAATCCAGTATTATATACGCAAAAAAAAGAGAACAGAAAAAGATCATATACATTAAATATCAATTCGGGAAAATATCATGATTATGTAGAAACTGAAGATGATTTTCGCATTCCTATTAAGAGCGTATCTGTGGAGAAATATATTGGAGATGTATATGATATTGAAGTAGAAGATTCTAATTCTTTTACTACAGTTGCAGGTGAAGTTCATAATTGTAAGATACAAAATCCACAATTGCTATATTGCGAGTTCTTGTACGCATTTGACTATATCCTAAAGAATTGGACGGAAGAAGAACTTCTAGTTGTAATCGAAGAAGCGATCAGAAATTACTTGAAAGACACGCCCACAAAAGGATGTGTATTCTTTGACAGTAAAACCAAAATGTGTAAAATCCACACGCACAGATGTTTTAACTGTCATTTATATGGCATTATTCCTGATGAGGAATTTACCCCACGACTTGAACGACTTCGTAAAGAGTATTCTGATATCAATGCGATTTTCAAAGAACAATGCAAATTAGTTAAAGCAGAAGATGGGGAAAAACTGACAATGAAAATCACAGACAAATGGTGGGAGAAGTTGTCGTCAATCGAGCAACAGCTTGGTATCAAAGCCAATATGATTACAGACAAGCCCGGCGGAACGTATCGTACATACCACGATCACTTGTTGATTTATTTATTGCCGGATTATACTTTGGAAAACCTTTCCGAAGTAAGGAAACATGGGAAACCGGAAGACAAAGAGAAAGTCATAATGACATTAATGGATATTCTTAGTAAGGCTATAAAAGGAATTAAAGATGATCCGCAGAGCGAAGATTCTTGATAGTGAATACAGAAAAGATTTGAATGTTATTATCTGGAGAGTTTTGTTTCTAGAAAATCCTGACAAAGATGAGAACGAACCTCAAGATTTATTAGAAGGCGAGACAAGAACACTGATATATAGAGCGACTGATTTGATGTCTGCGTTAGGTGTCACTTCTCAAGTCCCACCGTATATGATTATGAAATTTGCCAATGACATAAAAGGTAAAGAACTTAATTTGGATATGAGGGCACAGATCGCCAACTTAGACAAAGAAGAATTAGAAGATATGACAGATGAAGATATGCAAAAATTAGCAGGCAATACATGGCATCAATATCCCTTCTACGAAGCATATCAAATCGAACAAGAAAAAGACGGGCAGTAGATTATTAACGAAGAAATAAACGAGGTAGAAAATTGGAACTAAACAAACAGCAACTAAAGGCTGTCAATCATGTAGATGGCCCATGTCTTATCACCGCATGTCCCGGTAGTGGCAAAACAACAGTTATCGTTGAACGTGTTGCTAACCTAATCAATCAAGAGAAAATCGATCCAAGCAATTTATTGTGCATAACCTTTACCAACAAGGCTTCACAAGAAATGCTTACTAGGATCGGAAAGAAGATAGGCGTAAGCAATCTGAAATTCTTTGTTGGGACTTTCCATTCGTTGTGTTCAAACATCTTGCGCAAATACGGAGACAAGATAGGATACACATCTAGATTTTCTATTATAGATGAAAAAGGCCAAGAAGATATGATTATCAAGGTGGCACGATCTCTTGGCAAAACCAAAAAAGAGATTGATGTTTACAAAATCAAACATGCACTTAATCATTGGCGTGAAAACCTAGAACCTGATATCCAACTCTCAAAAAGATTAGAAGACGATCCATTGCATTTTGCAATTGCTAAAAAGTATTTGTCCGAAATAAAGTTGCACAACACAATAGATTTTAGCGGATTGCTTTATGAGGCTATCCAATTGCTTGAAAAAGATAAAGAATTATTGGGGCGTTTTCAAAATAAATTCAAATATATTATGGTAGATGAAGTACAAGACACAAACTATGCACAATTCCATTTGGTAAATTTGCTTGGCGGTAAATACAAAAATATTACTATAGTTGGAGATTTGAACCAATCAATTTATGCATTCAGAAATGCTAGATATAAAAATATTCTTGACTTTTTAAAAAGACATAAAAATTGCGAGAAAATTCCATTAGAAAAGAATTACCGTTCAACTCCGCAAATTATAGCTGGTGCCGACAAATTGATTAAAAACAATTCAACTCATATGGGAGAAGAATTTAAAACAGATAATCCGTCAGGCTCTGATATATTCTGTGAAGGTTTTTTGAGTTCTCAAGAAGAGGCTCGTTGGTGTGCTAGAAGAATTCAGGACTTGCGTGATGAATATGGATGGGATTATTCTGATATATCAATACTATATAGAATTAACAGTTTGTCGTTAGAACTACAGTTGTCATTCGCTCATTACAATATACCGTTTACAGTTATAGGTGGACCTTCTTTCTTTGATCGTAGGGAGATCAGAGATTGCCTTGCAATGCTTAAGTTCTTCGTGAACCCAAGTGATGCTTTGGCTTTCCACCGTGTAGCGAATCTGTTCAGCGGAGTCGGAGCATCGACTATAGGCAAGATAGAAAAAGTTGCCGCAGATAATCAGATCAATATGTTGCAGGCATGTGAGAAGATAAAAAACGAGACGACGAAGAGAACTCTTAAGAAGGTCACAGAAAAGATGTATGATATATTTTCTACAGATGATTCAGGTATGCATGCTGGTGATTGTTTAAGTTTTTTGACAGAAGAAATGAAATACTATGATGTTTTAGAATTGAAATGTCCGCAAGACTGTGAAGATAGAAAAATCAACGTAGAAGAATTTGTTAATAATGCTTCTGTGTTTGGACAAAAGAATAAGAGTATAGACAAATATTTACAGAATATTGCTTTGGCTTCTTCTAGCGACAAAAATGCTGACGAGGATTCTGTATCGCTTATGACTTGTCATGCAGCAAAGGGACTAGAGTTCCCAGTTGTCTTTATGGTGGGAGTAGAAAAGAATATAATGCCACATGCGATGGCTTTAGCAGATACGGATAATCCAAAAGAATCTATGGAAGAAGAACGGCGTATCTGTTACGTTGGAATGACTAGGGCAAAAAAGCATTTATTTATGACATATTGTTCAGCAAGAAAATTCAGAGACAAACAAGGATACTTGAGAGATAGATATACTTCGCCAAGTCCGTTCTTGGCCGAAGCTGGTATTTTGGAAGAGAACAATGGAAAGTTATACTAAATTAATTGATAAGCATAAAGGCGAGACAGCTTTTGTGGTTGGTGCTGGAACATCGTTGTACCCGATTTCTAAATCAAAAGAATTTGATGAGATACATAAACATGTGGTAATATCTGTCAATTCAAGTATACTTGCGATGCCTTGGTGTGCAGGAAAATCCGATAAAAGATATTGGATATCAAATGATGCGATGGTTCGACGGTGGAGTTATTGGAAAGATGTTGTACGAACTAAAGCAACTAAAATAGTGCGAAATAGCTGGGAGAAATATTATGCAGAAATACCAAACTTTCTTGTGTTCGAGCCGCGACCAACTAGCGAAGATGTGGTCGATCCTGATGATACCGGACTTTGCTACTGTAGTAGTGTCCCTAGCGGAACTGACCTCGCAATTCAGATGGGTTGCAAACGCATTTTTCTGTTAGGCGTTGATCATTACTTTGATCAATTCAGAAGTCACTATTGGCATTACTGGCCTCACAGACAATGGCTGAGAGGCCCAACCGCAACACACGATCAGCAAACTACTACGTTCAAAATTAACGCATTAGCGTTTGAGGCTTTAGCTAAATTCGCCAAACATAAAAAAACAAAGATATATAATTGCAGTCCAAAAAGTCAAATAAAAGCTTTCCCAAGGATTACGTTTGAAGAAGCGTTGGAGATTATTAATGGAAGACACAATATATAAAAAAGAAGAATTTCACAAGTTTCCTTTTGATAAAGAATTTGATGAGAGCAGGATGTCATTTGGAAAGGGTGGACATGGTTTCAAGGATGGAACGTGGGTATTGCAGATACTCACAAACGATAAAAATTGTGATGCAGATATCTACGAATTGCCAGAATATTTTCAATTTATATTAAACACTGTTTACCAGTGGGGAATGGACGCAAAAAGGAGAGAGATAAAAGGAGCATTTATTACAGGGTTAAGGGCAATGGGGATTGATAGCGATTCGATATAATGGAACTAAAGGACTTACAAGACAAACATAAAGGTTTGGGTTTTATAGTAGGTTCTGGTCCATCAATTCACTTCCAAGATTTAGAGTTTCTCAAAGATTATCCAACCATCGCCGTAAATGCAGGCATATTAAAAGTCCCATTTGCTGATTATTTTGCAACTGATGATATAGGCGTGGCTGGTTGGAGCTATTTCTCAGATGAATTACCCAAGTTAGACACTACCTGTCTTTTATATAAGGGCAAAATGGAAGGACATACAGGTGATATACCTCAATCTAGGATCGTTTGGTTCGGCCATAAATGCTGGTATGAGCCTTCTAAGCGAAAATACCACTCTGACGGCCTCATTATGACAAAAGACGCCCAGAAGCCGATTATAGGGGCCAGAACGTCTACTGGCACCGCAATTCACCTTGCTTACATTATGGGATTTGATCCGATAGTATTAATAGGCAATGATTGTTGCCATTATCAGCGAAAACGCTACTTTTGGCAGTTTCCTGGCGAGAAAAAGACGCATAGAGTTGATGGGATGCCAATAGTTTTTGTGGCTGATAGAGGCAAAATGGGAGATAAGTCGATAGACAAGCATTCTGTCGATTTTATGCAATATTTTAACGCTTTATCCAAACAGTGTAAAAAACAAAATATTAATGTAATAGACGCATCAGGAGACTTCGGTTTGTTAAAATGTTTTGATAAAATGGAATTAGAGGATATTTTAGATGATTACGGGTAAAGAATTCGGTGAATATGATGTAAAGATAGTTCAGTCTAGCGGTGATTGTTTGACGAAAGAATATGTAGAAATGTTTGTACAGAACACTGCTCAAGTACGTGTTTTATATGGCGGTCCCTGTGATGGTGAGCAACATGTTATCCCTGCGGAACCAGCACACACTCAAAGGGTAGATTTTGTTATAGATGCCAAATGGAATGGTGAGACAGCCAAATATGCCATATATAAGTGGAACAAAGAAGAAGGAAGATATGATTTCCAAGAAATCGCCGAAGAAATATATGAAGGACAGAAATATTACTTCTGATAAGATATGCTTGGAGATAAAAACATACTCTGTGTGGTTACGGCAAGGGGCGGATCAGTAGGATTGCCTGGTAAAAACTATCGTAAATTTGTTTTGAAGCCGTTGTTCATTTGGTCAGTTTTGGCCGCACTTCAAAGCAAATACATTGATTTAGTTATTGTCAGTTCAAACTGTCCTCATGTCGAAAAAGATTGTAAAGAATTTAAGGAATGGTTTAGTCATTGTAAAAGAACTAAAATATCCATAAATCCATTCGATGATAAATTCTCCAACTTTGAATTGTCTGTAGGCAATGCTCGTAATAATGTGAAATTCCTTAAAAGACCAGAAGAGTTTGCAACCGCTGTCAGCAAAAATGAAGATGCATTGATTCATGCTCTTGATTATTGTTCTGAAAAAGGAATCGATTTTGATATCGTGATGAATCTACAACCGACATCGCCAATTAGACAAAAAACATTAATAGATTCTGCACTAGAAGAAATGATTAATGGTGGCTATGATTCTGCTTTAACTGTTAGTGAGCATACCCCATTTTTTATAAAAAAAAATACTGACAATTCTTTAGAGTGGTTTTATGATCCTAAAAATAGACCAATGCGTCAAGAGATTCTCCCTTCTGAAATGATGTTACACGATGATGGTTGTTTGTATATAGTAAAAACAGATATCTTGCTAAAAAATCATTGTAGAATTGGAAAAAATCCTTTTATAAAAATTAATGATTCATTTTCTTCATATCAGATAGACACAGAACAAGATTTTTTAATTGTTGAAAAAATTAAGAAGGAGATTGAAAAGACAAATAAGTATATATAAGTATTAACATATTATTTGTTTTTTAATATTTATAGGAGATACTTATGCCAGCAAAAATAAAAAATTTATCTGGACAGGTTTTTGGTTATTTAATTGTTTTAGATAAATATGAAACTAGGAAATGCGGCAGAGGTACTAGGGCTTTTTGGCTTTGTAGATGTGTCTGTGGAAAAGAAATTTACGTTAGGGGGACTTCATTGAGTTGCGGTGATACAAAAAGTTGTGGGTGTAAGAAAAATGAGTCAATATCTAAATCAAACAAAGAAGCATATAACAAGAAAGAAAGAAAATTTAGAGTAGACCACTCAGGAGAGAAGTTCGGTTATCTGACTATATTAGATAAATATAAAAGAGCTAAGTCCGGTAAAAGCAATATAGGGAAATGGCTTTGTCAATGTATATGTGGAAAAGAAGTATGGAAGCAATATTCATCATTAAGAAGCGGTGTTAAAAGCTGTGGCTGTATGACTGCGAAGATGCAATCTGATGCCCATAGATTACCATACGGTGAAGCGGCATTTAATTGTATATATGGACAGTATAAAAATAGAGCAAAATGCAAGAAAAAAATAAAATTTAGTTTAGATAAAAAAACTTTTAGAGATATAATATCCAGCAATTGTTATTATTGTGGTGGCTCACCATCTAATAAATGTGTAACCCCTGAAAATACTGGAGAGTTTATTTATAATGGTGTGGATCGTATTGACAATAACAAAGGGTATGTCCCTAAAAATTGCGTCCCATGTTGTAAAAGATGCAATAGGGCAAAAGATATAATGTCAGAAAAAGAATTTTTGTTTTGGGTAAAAGACATTTATAATTATAGAGCAAAAAAAATAGTAGAACTTCTATAATACACAGAGGAGATCAAATGAAATTAACCTTTTTAGGTACAGGTTCGTTCTTCGTCACTGGTGATAACTATCACACTAATATTCTATTAGAGGATGAAGAGGGCCATTCATTTCTGATTGATTGTGGCACAGACATTAAGCGTTCTCTTGATGCAGCAGGGAAAGACCCTTCTAAGATCGAAGGCGTTTATATTAGTCATATGCATGGAGATCATGCTGGCGGATTGGAATGGCTTGGATTTTATTCTTATTTTGTCACCAAGAAACGCCCTAAATTATACACGGATACTGTATTAATGGATCGCGTATGGAATATGTTATCTCCAGGAATGAAATGTTTAGATAACAAAAATGCAGAATTATCTACGTACTTTGAACCATGTCTTTGCCTTAATGATCGCCTATCACATTATTCTACACATGAAGGACCGAAATTTTGTTTCAGTTGGCGTGGAATAGGTTTTAACATCGTAACAACTAGACATATTACAACAACACGCGAGTTAAAGGGAACACGAGTTATGGCAGATAGGTGTAGTTTTGGTTTAGATGTAACAGTCGGACAAAAAAGAGTTTGGATTACAACAGATTCTTGTGAAGCTAATTATGCCAAAGTTGGGTATCCCATTGATCCTCATTATTATATTAGTGATTTGATTTTTCATGATTGTGAAACTTTCGAATGTAGTACCGTTCATTCTCATTATTCTAAATTAAAAGAATTTTCATCGGAAATTAAGAAAAATATGTGGCTTGTGCATTACCAGGAAATTGATGATATGCCCGATGCGAAAGCAGATGGGTTTAAAGGCTTTGTTAAGAGAGGACAGGAGTTTCAATTATGAACACACAATTCGGAGGTCAGAGTGGCACAAAGATGTTTGAATCCAAGGAAAATTTTCTTGGGCATTTTCAGCCGATAGCAAGTACGGACGAATCATCTGTTTTAGATCATGTCGCATGTGTGAAATGTAAATTCTATAATGATATTGATCACCATTATTATTATCAAATTATTTTTGTCCCCTACTATAAAACTGGTGAAGAAATTACAGATGGTAAAAGTTGGTGGAAAACATTTAATAGTGAAGCAGAAGCCAAATCTATTATCGACACAGTTAGATCATTATTGTCAGATTCTGGAATAGATGTTGAGGAACAGGACTCCAAAGGATTAAAATGGGATGAAGTCCTAAAAGACGGAAAGAGGGTGAAAATGGATGAAGAATCCACTACATAAATTGATTCGACCTTCTTTGAAATGGAATAATGGTATAATCTCCTTTGCCCGTGATGCGTTTAAGGATGGAAAATTGACAGATACTGTATGGACAGTTTTGCCACATCTTAAAAGAAAAAATAAACGTTGGATTTTGTTAGAACGTCATCATAGAAAGTGTAAATGCTCTTATTGCAGGCAGTCTGATCATTGGTATGGGTTAAAAATGCCAGAGTGCAAGAAGCCAAATGCTTGGAAAATTTTTTCGTGGAGTACAATAAATTGGCGTTGGTATTTTAGGTGGACAGGTAAAAGAAAATCAATTTTTTCTTAGCTTATTACGTTGTTCCAATTCTAAGCTGTCAATATCTCGCGGTTTATATGCGTTAGCTTGTTCAATAGCTTTCAAATCACGAACTAATTTTTTTAATCCCTGTGGTTCTAAACTACATGATGCATCGGTGTGTCTAAATGTCCTGTCGTCGATGAAGTGCCTCTCAAACCATCTTGCCCCTAAAACATAAGCGGCAGGCTCCATTGCAATATCATATCCATGATTAGAAAATCCTGTATTTTTTTCTCCCAACAATTCGGCCAAATCGCCAATCTCTTTTAAATATATTTTATCGAAAGGAACTGGGTATCCACTGGTGCAATGATAAAAGACAAAATCATTGTTAGCATCACTGTCGGGTCCGTATTCATTAAATATGTCTTCTCTTTCTGATGCGGTTGTCATACCTAAAGATATATGTATTTGACCCTCATAATTATCACATAGGTAATCGATCATATCAGTGTTATGATTGCAGGCACTCGGTATTTTTATCATTGATGGATTTAATTCAACGATTTCTCGTGCAGAAGTCATATCCCAGATGGATGTGCTGTATTCAATTCCAATCTTCTCACAATATTTTTTTAACTCAGCATGTTGAAATTGGTCCAATTCTAAATTAAGACGATGTTCCAAATATGTTTTGCCATAAGAAAACATTTCATTAGGGTGTGGTTTGTCCCACCATCCTTTTGGAACTGATTCTCTTGGGTTTCTTTTTTGAGTCTTAACTACATCTGCTCCGTTCTCTTTGGCTAAAGAGGCAAGATACTTTGCTCGTTCTAAATCACCGATATGCGTCCCGCCTATTTCCGCAATAATTTTCATAATATGCTCCTCGCTTTTCTAATCGGAAAGACGGTGCTAAAATTTGATGTATATTGATGTTATGCAGAAAGATTTTTTCATAAAGGTAAAACCAGTAATAGATTATGGTATGAGAAAACTGTGTTTACAGCCTTATCACAATCATCCTAAAGGGATGCCCCAACTTTAATAAGCGATGTGATTGTCCACCATTTGCGAAATTGTTTGACAAATGTATTGATATGAACAAAACGATATATGCCGTATATAATGTTTTTGACTTTAAGGCTCATGTAGATAAAATGAAAAAGAATCATCCTGATTGGACTAAATATCAATTGAGATGCTGTTTATATTGGCAACCGAAAGCCAGAAAACAATTAAAAGAGAAGATTAAATTATTCATGAGAAAATTTTCCGATTACAGTATAGTAAAGAACCCAGAAGCTATGGGCGTTAATTTGACTGAGACAATGAAGAAGGCTGGAATAGAATTAGAATGGCCTCCTGAAAAAGTTACCTATCAAATTGTTTTGGCCGGAAAGAAGGTGTGACATCAGCGAATATCATACAGTTGAGATGGACTTTGGCGATAAAAAGAAGATCATTCAGGCTCTCAAAGAGATGAAGTATAATCCAAGAGTGTATGTAGAGCCTCGTCGTCTAAGGGGATACAAGGGAGACACAAGAAAGCAAAAGGCAGAAATCATTGTTCCAAAAGAACAGGTCGGACCTGTTAGCAACGATATAGGATTCGAGTTAAAAAACGGCAAATACATACTGCATATCTCTGAATATGATAAGAGTGCAAAAACTTTTGATTATAAGAAAATGACTAGTATTTACAATACGAGCAAGTTGCTTGCTCCATTGAAGAAGAATCCGAAATATCATATATCGAAAAAGAAGATTCGTAAAGATGGTAAGATAGAACTAGAGATAACGTTGAATTTTTAGGAGATTCATATGACCAGATTAAGAGGAAAAGCAAAAGCCAAAAGCCGCAAAAAGGATCAACTTGTTCAAAAGCGTAGAAAAGAAAAATACTTCGCTGTATTGGTAGAAAAAATCGTTAAATATGATGACCCGATTTTGAAAGAGACATGCGAACCGGTACTAAGCAAAAAAGAATTGCCAGATATCATCCACGAACTGAAGAAAACTGTTTGTGCGACCAAGAACGGTGTTGGGATATCAGCCCCGCAGTTAGGTATTACAAAAAGAGTATTTGTAGTTAGATTTGATACGACTACAAATAAAATGGAAGTTTTTGTCAATCCTGAGATCGTAGAGGAAAGTGAAATCAAATTATTGGCTAAAGAAGGTTGTTTGTCTTACCCCGATATCTATTGTGATGTTGAAAGACCATTCAAAATCAGAATCAAGTATAAAGATCACAATTATGCGAATAAAGAGAAGTGGTTCAGTGGGTTATCTGCTCGAATAATTTGTCACGAAAATGATCATTTAAACGGAGAATGTAAGATAGCGGAAGAATATTTTAGAACAAGAAAGAAGGATATGACATGTGTTTAGACTAATCAGATAATTGCTATGTTGTATATTAATGGAGAATAATTATGGCAAAAGATTTATCTGGTTTGAGAGTCGGCAAACTTTTGGTTATTAAGAGAGTGGAAGATCATTTATCTGGAAAAAAGAAAAAACGTATTTCAAAGTGGTTAGTGCGGTGTGATTGTGGACGAGAATTTGAAATTTTGGCTTATAGTTTAACCAGTAGTCATCCTACTCATAGCTGTAGAAGGTGTATGGGAGTTAAAGATTTGTCAGGTAAAAAATTTGGTGAATTAATTGTTTTGAAAAGGGATTTCGTAAAGTGCAAAGAGGCTAAATGGTTTTGTAAATGTAGTTGTGGCAGTATCGTTAGCGTTTTATCGAGGCATTTACAAAATGGTGGCACGAAACGATGCTGGGCGTGTAAAGTCGAAAGACAAAAACTTAATGGTCGTATGTCATCTAGAGTTTATTATAGAACGCTACACAGTGCCAAAAAAAGAGGTATTCATGTTGGCAAAAACATTGATAAGAAATATTTAGAATCGTTATACAAAAAACAACAAGGTAAATGTGCGTTGACCGGTATGGAAATAAAATTTGCCAAAACGACACGACGAGATATGATTGGTTACACAACGGCTTCAATAGATCGTATAGATTCACAAAAAGGATATGTCAAAGGAAATATGCAGTGGGTACACAAAGATGTAAACAGGATGAAATCAAATTTAAAACAAGATCGATTTATTGAATTGTGTTGCGAAGTCGCTGAAATCAGTAAAAATCATAGATAATTCATGAAAATTAATATGTACAAAAACAGTATAATTGTTGCACATAGAAATCGTCCTAATTGCCTAAAAACTTTTTTAAGATCGATGGAACTCGCTGCATTGCAGGTTTCTCCTGATTCTTATGAGGTTGTTATTTCTGATTTAGGCAGTAAACGACGATCTCTTGCTGTAATGGAATGTTTTTCTGATAGTCTTAACTTGAAAGTGATCAAGAACCAATACAAAGGGTCATTTTGGAAGACTAAATCCCTTAATAATGCCGCAAGTCACACAAAAGGCAAATATATTACAATGCTTGATGTTGATTCTGTTGTAAATTGCAATTTTTTAGAAAATATACGACAATTTTATTCTATCGATAACAATAAAGGTGTTAAATTGGCTCATCGTGTGCGTTTCTTGACACCAGCCATCTCTAAAGTGCTTTTGAAGAGTTGGCGTAAGTTTGATTGTGATTTTTTGAGGAAACACATTGTCAAAAGAGCATCTTTGTTCAATTTGGCACGAGAAAGGTACAGTAGTCAAGAAATAAGGTATGTAAAATTGCCCAAAGAGAAGAGAGCAAAGATGCAAGCCTCTCAGGCTCTTGGGAATAGTCATTTTACTATGTTGAAAGATGACTATATGGCATTGGGGGGAAATGATGAACGATTTATAGGACATGGACTGGAAGATTTGGATTTCAATTTGCGTGCGTGGAGATTACTGAAATGTGGCAGATTATTTCCAGATCATAATAGAACCGTTTATCATGTTGCTTATGCTGTGAAGGGCACAGATTGGATTGGCGAAAAATTCAAGATTAATAATCGAAGACTGTATAGAAAGAATAAGGCGAAACATATTATTAAGGTTCCTATGAGTAAAAATTGGGGAAAATTTTGATGGATAGAAAAAAATTATCCATATTAATATGCACAATGAGTTCTAGGAAAAAATTCCTGGATAAACTTCTCCATAGGTTACGTCCGCAGTTAACAGATGACGTAGAGATTATCGTAAATGATGAAGGCAAAAAATGGACTACTGGCTATAAGAGAAATTTTCTATTAAAGCAAGCAAAAGGTAAATATATAGTTTTTGTTGATGATGATGATATGGTGTCTTACGATTATGTAAAGAAGATACTAAAGGGAATCGAAGACGAGCCTGACTGTTGTGGCATAGAAGGCATTGTTACATTCAATGGTGAACGTGCTGCTAATTTTGTACATTCCAAAAGATACGGTCAGAGATGGACTCGCAGAAAAGGAGTTTTCTATAGACCTCCAAATCATTTGAATCCTGTCAGACGCTCTTTGGCACGTAAGGCTGGTTTCCCAAACATCGTTAAGCGTGAGGACAGAGCTTACTCTGACAAGCTGTATCCTATGTTGAAAAAAGAGACACTAATTAATGGTCCTATTTATTATTATCTATGTAGAAAACCGCCAGAAGAAGAAAAGAAAGTTGCAACTGGTCCATATGAAATTAATAAAGTCACTTTATATGGAGATTTTGAGATCGAAGCGAAATTGAAAATAACTGGTCTTGGAGGAAGTGCATCGGGTGTCCTTGTAGACGGCTCTGTACTCGGTTTTGAAGGTTGTAATAGCAAATGTATGTTTGTAGAAGGGGGTGTTTTTAAAGGTATATCTTTTAAACCAGTGACTTCTAAATACTTGAAGGAAGGTAAGGCATTTTTCTTTAAGATAAAGAAATCAAAGAATAAACTGAAATTTTTCATAAATGATGAAAGATTATTTTCCGTGAATTATACAAAGAAAAAAACCAAAGTAGGATTTAGGCCGATGCGTAGTACAATGAGAATTATGGATTTTGATGTAAAGGAATTAGCATGAAAAAAGTTTTGTCATTTGTTTTGTTCGGAAAAAGAAGTAGATACTGGTCGCCAGTGCCATTAACTTTATTGTGTCATCATCTTGCTTTTCCTAAATTTCATATGCGCATACACGTATCTAAAGAAGCCAGAGAACACAGGTTGTTTCCATTATTAAGAGGCTTAGAACATCGCAACGACAAAATAGAAATAAAAAGCGTTAAGCAGCCCCACAAGAGAACTCAGGCGACATTATGGCGCATGATGCCTCTCTGGGACAAAAGGGTTAAATACGTATTTTGTAGAGATTTAGATGCCATACCTGGAGAGGATGAAGTTAAAGCTATGAGGACTTTTCTTAGGACTGGTTATCTAATCCATGGCATTCGTAGTTTTGATCAGCATACGGTTCCTCTGATGGCTGGAATGTGTGGCTTTAATGCCAGAAAATTGCGTGATAAAGGATTGTTGCCATCGGATTTCTGGGAGTATATGAGAATTGTAAAAAACGCAAGCACCAAGTGGAAGTGGGGTTGTGATCAGTTTTCATTGAAGTATTATTTTTATGAACAGCATCCTCAAAAAATATTTTTACAACAGCACACATTAGATACACCTCTTGGTAGTGCCCGTAAACGATTGGCTGAATATAAGCCGATATTGTTGCCTAGAGAAATGTATAATAAAACTGACTTGAAATACATGAGAGATAATCCTGTATTCAAGATAGCAAAAAAGTTGCATTCGTTTGCGAGTTCTCCGATATTGCATAAAAGATCATTACGTTATTTGCCATCGGTTTTGGAATATCAATGTGAATTATCTGAACAAATTAAGGAAGTATTCAAAGAAAATCCTGATATTGAAAGTTATTACTTATGAAAAAATTTGCTATTATATCTGTGGGTTGTAACTGCCAAAAGTTCGTAAAAGAATGGTATACTTCTATTTCTAGACAAACGGAACGTAGTTTCAAATGCTATATAGCTGTCGATCCATCTATAGACGGAACTGCTAGTATGGTAAAAAACTATATAAAAAGAGATAGTCGTTTTAGATTGGTTGCCGCGCATACTGGCGAAAACAGAGGAGCATTATATAATCGTTACATATGTACAAAAAGAGTGAAAAATCCCAACACAATTATTGCCCATGTTGATTTAGACGATAGCCTATATACAAACACTGCTTTACACGTTGTAGATCGTGTCTATCAAAAACAGGATTGTTGGCTAACATATGGATCATACACATCAAATATGCATGGAAATTGGAATCGTAAAATACCACAAGAGGTTTGGGATAATAACTCTTTTCGTGATCACGAGTGGTGTACGAGTGCATTGAGAACTTTTAAAAGATGGTTATGGGATAAGATAGATAAAAATGACTTTATTCTGCCAGATGGTAAATGGATTAAGAGAGGAACAGATTTGGCATTTATGTTTCCGATGCTTGAAATGGCGGGACCAAAACGCGTTAAATTTATCAAAAAAATACTTTATTATTACAATGTGTATGGACAATTTAAAAATAAAAAACTTGTTAAACATGAAAGAAAATCTGTAAAATACACAAGACACAAACAATCATATGAAAGAATTGAAAAAGATGAATAAAAATATATTATTTGTTGTAGGAGATGGAATAGGAAATCAGGTTCAGTCATTACCTGCTTTTGTGTATTGTAAAAAACATTTTGGTGAAGCGGATGTCGCTGTGTATAATTCTATACCGACATGGAAAAAAGCAACTAAATTACTGTTTTCTCCTTTTTGTGAAAAAATCTATTATTCAGATAAAGAAATCCCAAAAGAAAAGTTTATGTTCCAGATATTGACTGCACCGTGTTATGGATCACCAGCAAATCAGATACATGTTCGCAATAGAAAACTATTGGATAAAGTCAAGAAATACTCTGAAGTTTATTTTAACATGTTGTCTGTGGGCTATGGATTTACTGATGATGATTTTTATCCAACAGAGATGTCTAATTTGTACAATTTTGAATTGAGCCTAGATGCACCTGATGTCGTCTTGCATAACGGATACAGTAAGATTAATCGTGAAGCAAGGAAGAGATGGTTTCCTAAAAGTTATCCCAAGTATGAGAAGGTCGCTCGTATATTACAGAAAAAGGGGTACACAGTAGCTAGTATCGGTAGTGAGGAAGAGTATATCAATGGAACTATCAATTTAACAGGATTAAAAATGAAGCGTTCTATAGCTGCTATCAAGTCTGCTAGGTTATTGATAGCCAATGATACAGCGACATACCATTTGGCGAATGTCGTAGGAACACCGAATATCGTTTTGTTTACATTTACTGATCCCAAAAAGAATTATGACAGTAGATTTCACAAATTCTCACATATTGTGAGAAAAGAGATGTCGTGTTCTCCATGTCAATTAACTAATGGATTTGGTTCTTGGGTGAAAAATAAATCCATATGTAAATGGGACTGTCGTAATATAAAGACGCGAGTAATCGTGGAAGAGGCATTGAAGATATTATCATGAAAATAATATTTTTGCGTGGCAGCGTTCCGCCAGCAAATGAACATCCTGAGAAACTGTTATACAACTTCATAGAAGAATGTGAAGACCAGTGGACTCAACTCTTTTACTATTTGACAAAATCCCTTGGGGCGACAGGAGAGTTGTTATATCAAGGTGGCAATAGAGAATCCAATTTTGTTGATTTTACTGATATGTGGGTAAAGAAAATAGCGAAGTATGACTGTGGGTATGAACCAGATTTGATTGTGTGTCGTGGGGGATTCGACTACTATGACAAATTTGTTAAGAGGTTCCCTAAAGCCAAAAAGGTTTATTATGGGGCAGGAAAAAGGTATTATCCAAAAACTGGTTTTACTCATTATGATTTATTCTTAGCCGATTCCAAAAAGCAAAGAAAGAAGATAAAAGCAAAAGGCAAACGCTCCAAACTATTTATCAAACCAGCAGCCACACTGTTTAAGCCATACAATGTAGACAAAAAATATGACATATGTTTTATGGCGAACGCTTCTCAGTCAGACATTAAGAGGCATATATTGTTAATTAAGTCATTTGCCAATACGGAATATACAATACTCAATTTGGGTAACACTGATAAGCGCTTAATTCAATTGGCCAAGAAATACAATGTAAACATTACGTGGGGAGGATGGCATCTTAGAAAACATCTGCCAGAAAAAATAAGTCAATGCAAAGTCGGTATATGTTGTTCTACTAATTATGATTCTTGTCCAAGGGTTATACCAGAATATCTAGCGTGTGGATTGCCTGTTATAGCAACAAGTAATATGAATTTTTGGCATGACAAATATATTACTAACAAAACTGGTGTACTCGTTAATGAACATGATTTGTTGGGCGGAATACAGGACGCCCTAAAGATCAAGGCCGGTGTTCGCAGATACTATGATAACAATTTGGGTATGGAAAAGGCAGTAGAGCATTTAAAGAAACTGGTGGAGAATATATTATGAAAATAGTTTTCAATTTGCACAATGTGGGTCTTGGCAATAACGGTGGTAGCAAAACAATTATCTGTTGCGCTGAGACGTTGGCGGAATTGGGCCATCGTGTCGTACTATATTCTAATGTGATAAACAATTACAGTTGGCATGAGCCGAAGGGTGTTGAGATTGTTAGGAAAGATAAGTGCCCGTCTTCTGATGTCGTAATAGCAACTGGGTATTACAGTGTTAAAAACACATTGGCGTGTTCAGCACCTAAAAAGTTTTTCTACATTAGAGGCTATGAACTATGGCAGGCGAACGAGCAGAAATTGCTATCAGCATATAAGAGTTTGAATTGCATTGTTAATAGTCGATGGCTTCACGATCACTTGAAAAAACGCGGCATTAAATCAAAAATTATTTATCAAGGAATTGGTTTTGATAGGTTCTATATTCGAGATGATGTTAATAGAAAAAAAAGAATTGGTGCGATATACCACGAAAAGCATAAAACGAAACGACACCCCGATGCGAAGTTAATCAGTGAGATGTCTGGCTATCCGATCAAACTGCTGAACAAAGATTTGCAAAATCCGTCAGAAGGCAAATTAAATAAATGGTATAATAAGATGTCTGTGTGGGTTGCTCCTACTGAATCTGAAGGTCTGCACAACCCTCCTATGGAAGCATCTCTTGCCGGTTGTGCTTTGGTATGTACTGATCACAAAATGTCTGGTATGCAAGACTACGCTATCCATGATGAGACTGCTCTTGTATACCCTGCAAGAGACATGAAAATGGCCGTAGGGTATGTTAGGGAGTTAATGATTGATGAGCCGCTTAGAAGCAGATTAAACGCCAATATGAGGCAACTGTTAACAGATAAGATAGGCAGTAGAGAACATAATATGAAAAAGCTTGTTCGCTACATAGAGGATCATTAGATTCCGATTAGATACATGAATAGGAGAGATATATGGAAATTGGCATTGTGGGATATGGAGTTGTAGGCAAAGCTGTTGAATATGGATTTGAGTCACTTTCAGATATTTATATTTATGATCCACTATATGTGGATAACGAAGAAGACAAATTTATGTCGAGTATTGAAGAAGTGATGAGGAAATCACGAATTGTTTTCGTCTGTGTTCCCACACCTATGACTGAAGTGGCTGGTGGTCCTTTTGATTCTACTGTAATAGACAGCGTGATGAAAGAGGTCGGAGAAGCATCCGCTCAGTGGGATTTGCCACCAGTTGTGGTTATAGAAAGTGCAGTTATACCATCGAAAATTAAACAATACATTAAAGACTATCCTAAGATTCGTCTTGTAGTATCTCCTGAATACCTGACAGAAAAAGAACCTTTCGATAAATTCATTAACCCAGATTGTAGAATATTGGGTGGTTCACCTGAAGATACGTCTGAGGTTCAATCTGCATTTGAAGTGTTTAGTATTTGCAAGCGTTGTGATGTGGGATACTGTGATGCTATTGGGGCGGCTGTTATTAAGTATATGGAAAACTCATTCTTGGCTATGAAAGTTTCTTTTATGAATCAATTTTATGATTTATTGAAGGAATCTGGTTCAGAGACTGAATGGAATCATCTGGCTAGAATATTCCACTTTGATTCTAGAATGGGCAATAGTCATTACAAAATTCCAGGGCATGACGGAGATCGGGGATGGGGTGGAAAATGTCTCCCGAAGGATATTAATGCTATTATATACGAAGCGAAAAAATTGGGTTGTGATTTGACTATTATGGAAGAAGTTTGGAAATATAACTTAGAAAATAGGGAAGATATAAATTGGGCTAAGATTAAAGGAGCAGTCAGTGAAAAAGAATAGTGATCCTTTGATCAGTGTCGTAATCCCTTTGTACAACTATTCTAGGTTTATTAAGTATTGTATTAAGTCAGTGATTAAACAAAATTATAGCAATTATGAGATCATCGTTGTGGATGATTGCTCTACTGATAATTCTTATGAAATCGCCAAAAAGTATGAATGCGATAATATCAAAGTCTTTCAATTAAAAAAGAACAGTGGTTATTCGACGGCAAAAAATGAAGGCATCGTTGTTTCTAAAGGAGATTTGATTACTTGTTTGGATGCAGACGATATGTTAACTAGGAATTCTCTTACTTGTCGCGTGGTTGCCATGAAAAAGCATGATGTTCCATTTGTACATGCTAGAGCCATAGACGTATACGGGGATGTTTCGTTAAAGGACTGTTATAGGATAAAGGAAGAAAAAATAACTAGAACAAAAGCTAAAATACATGCTCAAAGTGTATTGTTGAAAAGATGGGTTCATAAAGAATACGGGTTGTATGATGAAAAACTTCGTTCTAGATCAGATAAAGAAATGTGGTTAAGGCTTTTTGGTAGTAATTATGGCGGTGATAATTATCAATCCGTTTGTAGGATCAAACGCATTAGTATTAAAGATGATGTTGCATATTATCGTCGTCACCAAAAATCTATGATTAGCATGAGGAGTCGCAATAGTAGTTATGACAAAAAAGTTACTAAGCTTTTGTATCAACAATATGAGTTAAGGAAAAATGAGGGTATTACTAGTGAAAATACTAGATTCCTAGAAAGTTAAAATTTTTATGCCGACAAAAGGTAAAATTAAAAGTAAATATCCAAAATTAAAAGAAATTTGGAAAAAAGTAGACGGAAGAGGTAATTACCAAAAACCGAATCAAAGGTTATTTAATGCTGCTAATTGTTTAAATGCTCTTAAGAGACAAAAAGGTTTGAACGCACTTGATATAGGATGCAATAACGGAATATTGTCCGTAGTCGCTTCAGATAAATTTGATTCTGTTGTAGGGATAGATACTGATAGGGATAATAAAAATGTCATCTTAAAGGCTAAAAAAACTGCTGATTTTTTTGGTAAAGATAATTGTAAATTTTATGAAATGAGTTTTTTAAATTACATTGAAAAAGGCAAATGGAAAGAACATAAGATTAATTCATTTCTTGGATTTCAAGTTTTATATCATTTGAATGATAAAGAAATTTCAGTATTAAAAAAATTATTGCCAGATATCAAAATGTGCGTTATCAGTATCCGACCAGAAGTCGGAGACAGAATTGAACCCGGTAAACCAGCAAATAAATTAGGTTTGTATACCATTGATCAAGTTAAAGATTTCTTTTCGCCATATTTTTCAAAATTTGAGATGTATAATGAAAAAACAAGGTGGCCCACACTGATTATTCAGAAATAACTATGAAAATTTTTTTACCATATAAAGAAGAGCCTAAAACTGGAAAAGGTCTTTTCATTAAAAGACTCCATGATGAGTTTATCAAAATGGGAATTCGTGTTATATTAAAACCCAGTGAAAAAAGCGATATAGCATTGCATGTTACAAAGATGAAATACAAAACCAATTCTAAAAAGAATATTGTAAGATTTAACGGAGTCTATCATGACAAAAAGATTGATTATAAATACTTTAACTCGCAAATTAGAACTCACGCCGACAAAGCCGATGCCTTAATCTTTCAATCGAAATTCGGTCAACAGATGTTTGAGAAATATATTGGTAAATATAAGAACAAGCCAAGAACAGTTATTTTCAATGGTTCAACTACACAAGACAACGCAAAAACAATACAATCTAAGTTCAAGTACAATTTTTTAGCCTTTTCTAGATGGCGACCACATAAGAGACTAAAAACAATTGTAAAATCTTTTTTACTTGCCGACATACCAGATTCTTGTCTTTGGATAGCAGGAGACACCATAAATTCTGGTATGGATCGAAATAAAATGAAAAAGATATTTTCTGAAAATAATATTAATCGGTTGGGAGAAATAAAACAATCAAAAATATCAAGATATTTGAAGCTGTGTGATGCCGTCATACACATATGTTGGGTGGATGTATGTCCTAATTCTGTAGTAGAATCTATTTGTTCAGGTAAAACTGTTATCTGTAACAATGTTGGTGGTACACAAGAGATCGTAATGCCGAGTGGAGGTATAGTTTGCGACATAGATGAACCATATGATTTGAAACCAGTTGATTTATATAATCCTCCTAAGATAGATGTCAATATCGTCGCAAACGCCATGAAAGAATCCATTAAACAAAAAAATGATATTTGCTTAGATCATGTAGAAATAGGAAATATAGCAAAACAGTATATGGCATTTTTTGAGAAAATACTAAAAACATGAAAATATATTTACCTTTAGAAAAAAAGCCACACACTGGTAAGCATTTTTTTGTAGAGCGTTTGTCTGTTGCTCTATTGGAAATGGGTGTTGAAACGACCTCAAATGTTGAAAAAGAATGTGATGTAGCTTTGCATATCACTAAGATAAAAAATAAGGTTCGTGCTACAAAAAACATAATTAGATTGAATGGCATTATACATAACACAAAGCAAAAATACAAAGAATTGAACAAATCAATTAAGCACTCTACAGATAAGGCTGATGCTTTTATCTTTCAATCTGAATTCAGCCAGAAGATGTTTGAGCGATATATCGGCAAGTATGAAGATAAACAAAAAACGATTATTTTCAATGGTTCTAAAGTTGGCAGTGATTATTCGCCTGTACAATCTAAGTTCAAGTACAATTTTTTAGCCTTTTCTAGATGGCGACCACACAAGAGACTAAAGGCTACAATTAAATCTTTTTTGGCTTCTGATATGTCTGATTCTTGTCTTTGGATAGCAGGGGACTTAAAAGAATCAGGTTTGAAAAGAAGCAAAATAAAGAAATATTTTCAAGTACCAAGAGTGCAATATCTAGGCATATTGAACGGTAAATCTCTTGGGAGATACATCGCGTCGTCTAATGCGATTATTCATATTTGTTGGTTGGATTGGTGTCCCAATTCTGTAGTAGAATCTATTTGTGCAGGTAAAACTGTTATCTGTAACAATGTTGGTGGCACACAAGAGATTGTAAGGCCAAGTGGGGGTATAGTCTGCGATATAGATGAACCATATGATTTAGAACCGATCAATTTACTTAAACCACCAAGAATCAATACACACATAGTCGCTGATAGCATTGTAAAATCTGCCAACGATTTATCAATGATAAAGAGCGATCATGTCGATATTAATAATATAGCTAAAGAATATAAGTCTTTTTTTGAAAAAGTATTAGAGGATTAAGAATGGTATGCGCGATTTTGGGCAGAGGTCAAAGTCTAAAAAAATACACTGATTATTGTGACAAAATTGACAAAGTATATATTGTCAATGATTTTAATAATGAGTTAGAAACCATTGGTACAGAATGTTTTGAAGGTAAGAGATTGAATCATGTTGTTGGGCGCGGACCCAATCAACTAAAAGCTTCATGGTATAAAAAACTAGGTCTGAATAAAGTGATATGTAATTCATTTGTAAAATCGGATTTCAAAAACACTTACCCCGTTAAGATTAAATATCTTGATGACGAAATGCTGAACTGTGGTTATCCACCTGTCGGTATGGAAAATATACAGAAGTTAATGGAAAAATGCGACTCATATAAAGAGCTTATAGATTTGTTAGACAGAAAAATAAAGAAGGGCAAACTGCAATTGAGGCATAAGAAGAGGAGGGCATGGCCCACAACTGCTTTTGTTGCTCTCGATGTGTGTTTGGTGAAAGACAAACCAGAAAAGGTTTATCTTTTTGGAATAGATTTTTATAGAAATAACTATATGACTAAAAAAAACCGCACGCATCAAACAAGTGACTGGTATAAATCAAAAGCCATGATGACTCATTTGAACTTCATTGTAAAACTATATGATCAAGTTGATTTTTACAGTTCTTACTCCCTCGATTGGGATTTAGATAATTGGTATAATATATAATGAAAAAGAGATTAGTATTTAAAAGATCGATGATGCAGAGATATAGGGCAATAGCCAATATCGCTGACGACTTAGTAAACCGTGGATACGAATTGTTTGTAGAAGTGCAATCCAATGAATTCGATTTAAATGAGATCAGAAAACACCCTATGGATGCATCGAGGGCGAGTAAAAAATCATTTGTATATTTATTAAACAATTTTGGCATACAGTGTGACAATCTAGATGATATAGTTTTCACTACTGAAAAAAATAAAATAGATGGTCTATTTTTGTTAGTTGATGATAAAACAAACAGTAAAAAGTATATTTCAATTCCTTACAATGGGTTTTATTGTATGGACGGTAAAGATAAAGTGCTAGTCGGGAACCCGATGTGTGAAATGATTAAAAAAAGTCAGAGTAAAAATAAAGAGCAAAAAAATACTTTGTTATTGATCCACCCCGGCGGCGGCAGAGGATATATTTCTCCTGTGAGACAACCATTATCGAAAGCAAAAACTATAAAGAATAATATTAGATTTTTAAGAAAAATACTGAGAAATTTACCAAATACTATTAAAAAAGTTACCATTAAAACTCATCCGGTTCCTTATCTGTGTTGTGATTACAAGGCGATGCAAAAAAAAGTTATGAACATTTTGCGTGATGAATTTTCTGATATAGAAATCAATTTAGTGTTTGATAATTTTATTTTGCATGTTGCTGAACATGAATACATTCTTAATATCGGTAGTACATCTGCGATTTGGCTATTGGGAAGTGATAAAAAATGGATTAATCTTTTTGGTTTGGCGAAATATGACTATAAGAAACATAGAGACATTAGACCGCGTGCTGATAAGTGGTTCAAGTGGCCGCAAAACATCAAATTAAAATATTTGCATGATTTTGTATTAGATTATAACAGTCGTATCGAGCTTGATAAAGAGACATCAGATATAAGGGAAAAAAATAAAGAAATTTATAATATGGATGCTACGCAGAACATAATTGATTTTATTGATCACAGGAGTTAATATGGAAAATTTGATATTGAAAGATTTTGGCGAACATCAGATGTACCTCATCAAGAATGATGACGGCATAAGTAGGACTTTAAACAAGAAACATGGGTATAACAAGAGAGAGTTGGCGTTTATGACATTGATCAGAGAAAATGTCGAACCAGGTCAAGTATGTTTTGATGTCGGAGCTAACATAGGATTTGTTACATTGATTCTTGCGAAACTTGTTGGAAAAGATGGAACTGTATATGCAGTAGAACCAACAAAACAAAACTACAAAGTTCTGAAAAAAAACATACGATTGAATGGCTATGAGAACAATATATTTCCCAAAAGATTAGCCGTATCTAATAAGATGGGAAATGCTACTTTGTACTTATCTGGTCAATCAAATTTGAGTTCTCTTTCTAAACACAGCAAAACCGATCCTGGAAGAAAAGAACAGGTCAACACGGTAACAATTGACGAATACCTTAAAGACAAAAAGATACCTGATATGTATAAAATGGATATAGAGGGTCACGAAGTCAAGGTCTTAAATGGTATGCATGAAACAGCAACAAAATCATTGCCGGGCACAAAGATTTTTATGGAAGTACACCCTAAACTATATGGTAAAAAACTAGATATGGAGGATGCTCTAAAAAGGTTTGTTAAGTTGGGATTCAAATTCAAATATGTTGTTTCTGCTGCCGTTGCTCAACCTAAACTGTTTAAGAAAAGAGGATACGAACCAACGAGGGTGTTCAATGTGAGTGGTTGGCAACGAGGTATATATGAGAATATCTCTACGGAAGACGCAATATATTTTTGTTCATATCCACACAAAGAGCATGTGCCAGAGAAGAATAAGACATCACCGAAAATAGTTAGATATATTATTTTGGAGAAAATATAATGCCAATTGATCAGGACAAAATAATGTCTCAATTAGAAAAATCCATAAGAGATGTTAATAAACCAGTTATTGTAGACATAGGGGCTTACACCGGTCACCTTGCACTAAAGTTATGCAAGAATTTAAAAGATTACAGGGTTTATTGTATAGAAGCGTGTAAGAAAAATTTTAAGGTTCTTTCTAACGAGACAAAAGATGATGACAGAATTTCGTCTCATCATATAGCCATCGCATCGTATGATGGGATAGCTAGATTCTATGTGGCAAAAAGTGAAAAAACGAAAAAGGGTTCATCGCAAGCCAATAGCTTATACAAAAAATTCTTGGAGAGTAAAGATTGGGCGAGAATAAAAGAGAAAGAGATAGAGTGCATGACTCTTGATACTTTTTGTTCGGAAAATGATATAGATAAAATAGATTGTTTGAAAATTAATTGTGAAGGTTGTGAGTTCGATATATTTGATTCTCCAACTAAAAAATTCTTGGAAATTACCAGTGTTTTGTACGTAGAGATGCATGGTAAGTGTAATCAATTTAATTCCAATTCATTTTGCAATAAGAAAAAAGAAATCATAAATTGCTTGGGGCAGTACAATTTTGAAATGATTAGTGGGGATAATGATATAAATAGTAAAACGCACATACGACAATTATGGGTGAAAAAGATATGAGTGAAATTTCATTGATAAAATTAGATAAATTAATGAAAAAACAATTTTTCATGAGAAAATTTTGGAGATATGACATAATTGTAAAATATATGTTTATGGAAAGGTATTTTAAACAGAATAAACCTGAAAAATTTAAATATAAGTTGTATGATCAACTTTATAAGGGCATATCTAAACATAAACGAGTTAAAGATGAAGATTTTATATCGTTGATAGCCTCTTTTGAAGAAAAGGGATATGATAATGAATTTCCTATAAGTGTTGGCAAAAAAGAAGGTTATCTTTGTGGAGGAAGTCATAGAATTGCCTGCTGTTTATGGTTTGGTATTGATGAGATTCCCATCGTTGTTCACAGAAAATGTAAAAGAAAACCAGAAAGATACAGCAGTAATTGGATGAAAAGTCATGGTTTTCAAAATGATATGGCAGAAATAAAAAAAGTAAAAAAAATGGTATTTAAAAAAATTGGGATACATAAATGGAAACCAATAGCGTAATAGAGAAATGTAATACTAAAGAATATATATCTCATCAAACGATAAATGGAAAATTCTCTAGATATGATTTGATTGTAAAATATATGTTTGTGGAAGAATATTTTAAGCAGGGTAAGCTCGATAACTTTAAATATAAGTTATATTCAAAAATTATAGCTACCCGTGACAGAGAGGCTCAACCTTGGAAATTTATTAAATTAATTAAATCTTTTGAAAATGTGGGATTCGATGACCAATATCATTTGTATATGACTCGTGATTACATAACAGGTGGCGGTAAACATCGTATAGCTTTATGTCTATGGTTTAACATACCTGAATTCCCAGTAATTTTTAGAGAACATTATAGAAATAAAAAGCGTAATTACACCGAAAAGAAGATGATCAAGTATGGATTTAAAAAATACATGCCAGATATAGAAAAAAACAGAAAGAATATATTCAATAAATTAGGGATAGAATAATGAAATTGGTTGATTTAAGATTTTTATTATCTAAACAATTTGAAAGTGGAAAATTTTGTAAATATGATATTATTATTAGATATATGTTTATAAAAGCATATTACAAGAATGGAGAACCTGAAAATTTCAAATATAAACCATATTCTAGATTGGCATTATCAAGAGACACCAAAGATAGGAGTAAAAAATTCGTAAAACTTATTAAATCATTTGAAAAAGATGGGTTTGGAGAAGAATACCCGCCAATAGAATTCAGTCAAAATCATTTTATTTGTGGGGCTACTCATAGAATAGCATTATGTTTGTATTTTGGTATTAGTAAAATCCCATATAAATATAATGAAAAATGTAAACGAAAAAAGAGAAGATTCAATAAAATATGGTTAAAAGATAACGGGTTTTCTCAATATGTGAATAAGATAGAAAAAACCAAGAATGAGATATTTAAAAAGCTAGGAATTTGATCATGAAAATGGTATCTGTCAAAAATATAATTTTAGGACAATTCAAAAATGATAAATTTTTACGGTATGATTTAGCTATAAAATATTTGTTTATAAAAAAATATTATAAAAAAAATAAACCTGAAAAATTTCAATACAAGTTGTATGATTTATTATATTTAACAAAAAAAAGTAAAAAAAGACCTAATGGTGTTTCGGCTGAACACATTAGGAGAGAATATGACAAGTTTATGCCGTTGATCAATTCATTTGAAGAAAAAGGATATGATTCCAGTTATCCACTTTTTATGAATGATAAATATTTTATGTGCGGTGGAAGTCACAGATTGATATTGTCTGTATGGTTTGATATAAAAAAAGTGCCAGTAATTTTTCTGGATCATTGTGAAGGCAAAAAAAGAAGGTATTCAAGACGGTGGATGAAAAGTTATGGTTTTAAAAAATATATATCGCTTCTTGATGATACAAGAGATATAATTTTAAAGAAAGTAGGAATATAATATATAGAAATTTTAACAATATGAAAAAGCAGTATATCCATTTAAAAGATTATCTACCAAAACAGTTCGATGGAAATTCTTTTTTTAGATATGATCTAATGGTTAGATACCTGTTTATTGAAAAATTTTATGATTCTGGCGAGACAGCAGAGTTTAGATATAAACTTTATTCTAGATTCTATAAACATAGAAAGATAGAAGAGCGTAGTGAGAAGTTTATAAAAATAATCAAATCTTTTGAAAAGAATGGATTTTTAGAAGATCGTGAACCATATATTGTTATGAGTAAAAAGTATAAAATGTGTGGTGGCAATCATAGAACTGCATGTTGCTTATGGTTCGGAATTCATACAATACCAGTATATATCCCTGATGATTTCTATGATGTTTGCAAACGTAAAAAAAGACGATGGGATAAACAATGGTTGATTTCTCATGGTCTTAAAAAATATTTTAATCTTTTGGAAGATACAAGAGAAGTCATTTTTAAAAAAATAGGGATTTAATATGATAAATTTGAGAAATAAAGTACAACTTTTTGTGATAACTAATGGTCGTTCTACATACGAATACGTGATAAAAAGCCTAGAAAATCAAAATGTTGCTATTGATATAACTTCTATTAAAGATATGAGATGGGTTGATGCTTTAAACAAGATATTTGATTTGTGTACAACTCCTTATTTTATAAGATGTGATGATGACTTTTTTATGCACCCATATTCTGTTAGTTTTATGTATGATACAATTTGTAAAAAAGAGGATGCTGTAATGGGAGAATTTAAACTGTGGGAAGATTGGTCAAAACGCATTAGTGGAGGAGTTAAAATTTATAATACTCAACGAACTATAGAGCTTGGCAAGTTTAAAGAAAATCACAGGGGATCAGTAGACGGTAATTTTAGCCAAGCAATTAAAAACAGTAAATACAGTACAACCGGAAGTAAAGGTAGCGTATTGGCAATACACGCAAGAGCTTCTTTGGATGAAATGTTGCAATATGAAAAGATATGGAATGATAATGAAAATAAAACATTTATCAAATGGAAACCAGACAAAAAAACCACAAAACAAATGCTAAAATATAAAAAAAGTGTTGAAGATCAATTCAATATGAGAATAAATAAATTAAGAAAAATCAACAGAAAAACAGAAAGCGATTTTTACAAAGTTATTAAAAAATATGAAAAATAATTCTAAAATAAAAAAGGTTGCTTTAGCTAGGGTTAATTATTCACAATTATATGGTGTATATGATGATGGAAAAACATATGAGCATAGAGATATATTGGTCCCGTACCAATTATTAATATTAGCATCTTATATACGAAGCGATAATTGTGTAGTGAAAATTTTTGATGGAGAAATCGATTTGTGTACAGGTGATGATTTGGCAAAACGTATACTAGATTGGGAACCAGATATAGTCGGTTTAACGGCTACAACTCCTGATATAGATTTGTGTATAGAAGTTTGTAGAATAATCAAAAAAAATAATGAATCTGTTATCACAATTATAGGTGGCCCACACGCTTCTGCTTTGCCAGATAATGTAGCACAGAATGATTGTGTTAACTATGTTGTTGTCGGCGATGGAGAACAGCCTCTAAGCGATATTATTAACAATGGTTATAACGTAAAAGATAAAATTATTATTGGGGAAAATCAGGATGTGTCACACGTTTCTATGCCTTCTCATGATTTGTTAGATTATAATTTATATCAATTCACTGATCCTAATCGCGGGAGAATGAATACGGCTTCTGTAATGTCTAGTAGGGGGTGTCCTTTTAATTGTAATTTTTGTTTTCATAATAGGAATTTGAGATACAGAAATATTGATTGTTTTATATCAGAAATAGAATATCTGTACAAAGAGAAAGATGTAAAATATTTTTATGTATATGACGATACTTTTTTGGTTAATAAACAAAGAATATTGAATATAATTGATAAAATAAAAGATTTAAAGATAAGTGATGCTCATTTTCAGTGTCTTACAAGAGGCAATTTGGTGGATGAAGAATTAATAAGCAAATTGCGAGATATAAACTTTGTAAGAATTTCTATGGGCATAGAATCAGGTTCTGATGAAGTTCTTGCTGCTGCCAACAAAGGGGTGAAAACAAAAGATTATGCCGTAGCATGTAAAACATTGAAAAAATTTGACATAGAAACGCGTGGTAGTTTTATTATAGGACATCCATACGACACAAAAGAAACTGTTAGAAAAACTATAGATTTTTCTAAAGAACTTGAATTATATCATGCCAATTTCAATATAATGACACCATATCCTGGCACCGAAGTATATCAAATGGCCCTTGAAGGAAAAGGAATACACTTTGATAAACCAGAATATGCTCATAAATGGGACATTTATCGAAGATGGGGTTCTTCGGTTATCTATACTGATGAGTTGTCATGTGACGATTTAGAATTCTATCAAAAAGAATCTCAAATGGAATTTTATACTCAAGAAAAAATATATCGATATTATTATACACTGTTTAAAAATGGAAATAAATCTAAATACTTTTTTAGACCGTTGAATTTTTCGTGGAATAGAAAATTCGGAAAAGATATAGATTTTTGGGATAACTTAGGTGAAGAAAAAATAATTGAAACTGGTAGTAAAATATGAAAATTCTTGATATCACAACTTCTCGTCGAGCCTATATGCTTTATAATAATATAAAGCCTCATGACGATTACAAATTTTTTCTATCTAACCAGTATGATGAGAATGATCTTAGAACAAATTTTCCCAAATGCCTTGATAATTTGATCGATAAAAACAACTTAGATCAATTTAAAGATTTTGATGCGTGTATATTTCATACTTGTTCTATTCTGTATCGTAAATATGATAAAAAAATAGAATCATTTGTCAATTCATTTGGTGGAAAAATTTTTGCAGTAGATTATGCCTGGGAATGTTCTAGACGAAGAAGAAGGCATACTAATAAGAGATTTAAACGTAATATAAGCGGATTAGGCGTAGCAATATCTAAGAATGAAACAAAAGTTCCATTTTTTCCATATAGCCAACCTGACTTAGATATATTCGCTCAGGTTGAAAAATTTAGAACTCGCAAAGAAATTGCAAAATGTTATAATATACCTGATGGATTTAAATATTTATTAATAACAGTTCAAAAGATGTCATTTGTTGATAAAAAGATGAAACTTTTTTGTAAGTTTTTACGAACTCTTGATGATGTATTTTTGATATGGAAAATAAAAGAAAAACACTCGAAACAAGCAAAAATGTTATCAAAATACATGAAGCAATTTGGACTGAATGAATATATTATAATTATTAGGCAACCAAAAGAAATACTAAAAAAAACGTCACAACCAGAGGGGAAAAATTTTAGAAGTTTTATATCTCCTATGTGTGATCTATCTGTGATATCTGATGTCCATATAAATTTGTCTCCACTTAGTTATACACAAGTAGAAACAATAAGAGCAGGTATTCCTACGTATTATTTTACCAAGCGAGGATTTAGTCGAGTAGATGATGTAGAAGATATAAAAAAGCATATGTGGAAGGAAGAAGCAGTAGAAAAATATTTCAGCTTCCGATTAAATAAAAGAGAATCTAATTTAAAAGTTAAAGACAACTTTTGTACAATGCAATTTCTTAAAAATATTGCTAAATCTATAGGAGATACCATACAATGATTGATAAAAATTTGTTGTTGAAGAAAATACCAGAAATAGAGCCTGTTTGGCAAGAAATGGGTTGTCGGATATATCAAAAGGTGTGGCCCGGTAGCACAAAAAGTGAAAGACTGTGGGGGTCTGTGAATGCCATCAATTCCGTGTCGAAGATCACGGATTGCAGCAATTATAATATATTAGATATAGGATGTAATTGCGGGACATTATCAGTTGTTGCATCGGAACATTTCAAGAATGCTTTTGGAACAGACAAGGATGCAAAATCTATAGAAGGAGCTAAGGAAACTGCGAAATTTTTTAACAAAGATAATTGTTTTTTCAGACCTCACAATGTTAAGGGGTATATCGAGAACGGTTATTTCGAAAAAGATAACATCGAAGCGATCATGGCCTATCAGGTATTGTACTTGTTGTCTGATAAGGAAGTGAAATATTTATTGGATAGGATGGATAACGTTAAAGTGGTTATTTTTGGAGCCAGACCAAGCAAAAATCGTAGCAAAAATAAATATGGTCTTTGGTCAGTAAAAACAATAGTTAAGCATTTGGTCAAACCGTTTTTCAGTAAGCACAAAGTTTTATATAAATATAAAAGTAGATGGCCGTTAGTGATTGGTTATAAGGAAAGTTAATATGGGCATAAGAGAAGCAAAAGAAACATTTAAAAATAAAAAACTAAAAAGAAAGATAGTTAAATTAGAAAAACTGTGGAATGATATAGGTGTTCATGAATATCATCGTTGGGGCACAAGACTTCTTAGGCCAATAGAATTGTTTGGTAAATTGAGTAAAGAAAAGCAGTTAGATAAATATAATTTATTGGATATAGGGTGTTATAATGGTGTATTGTCTGTTATGGCAGCAAAGCATTTTAATAGCGTTATTGGAATAGAAAGACATAAAGATAGAACAGCAAGCGCTAGGATAACATTAAAAGAACTCGGCAATTCAGGAAATTGTCGTTTTAAAAAGACAACTTTTAAGGCTTATGCCGAAAGGGGTTATTTCGCAAGACATGATATTAATGCGATATTGGCCACACAGGTTTTGTACCATATGTCTACCGAAGAAATTGATTTATTAAAAAAACAACTAAAAAATAGAATTAAATTTGCGATGATAGGATCAAGGCCGAACAAAAACGCTTCACAAAATAAGTACGATTTAAGAACTACTGAATCTGTGCTTGAGATATTGATAAAGCCATATTTCGATAATTGGAAAATATATTATGAAGACAAAAGGCATCCAATGATCGTCGCGGAAAAATAATAATGAAAAAACGCATTTTATGCATAGCTGATAAAGTCGGAAGAATACAATATAATCGCATGAAAATGTTTGAGAATGTGATTAATGACTTTGATATAGATGTTATAACGATTAGACGGTCATTTGATGAATCAAAGTATGATTTAATTTATTATACTAGCTATAAACATTTTGATCGTATGCCATGTAAGAAAAAATGCATTGCATCAATCACTAGTCATAAAGGTCTTCGTCCGAAATCAATCAAGAAGAGCTTTAAACTATTAAAAAAGTTTTATGGCATTTCTGTAAATAACCTACATTTGTATAAGGGATATATTGATGCATTTCCAAATATATACTATACACCGAATGGTGTGAATACTGATGTTTACTCATTTAGAGAAAAACCTAAAAATGTTGTAACTACATTTGGGTGGGTTGGAAATAAGGATAGGTCGGAAAAAAACTACAAAAAGATTCTTTTGCCACTTAAAGAAAAATTCAAAAACAATCCAAATGTTAAATTCAAGATTGTTGCCCCGTCTAAGAGTGACAAAGTTGCAAAGTTGTTGACTCGTGAACAAATGATAGAATATTATAGGTCTATTGATTTTCTTCTTGTGACAAGCACTACAGAAGGAACTCCAAATCCTGCTTTGGAAGCAATGTCATGTGGTGTACCTGTTATATCGACTATGGTTGGAAATGTAACTGAAATTATTAACGAGACTAATGGCTTTTTGATCAATACAGATGTACCCAGTTTCAAACACACTATAAAGTTAGCCAGCCGCATGACTGATAACGACTACAATATTATGAGCGTTAATATCGCTCAATCCATCAGGGATGGGTGGTCTTGGGCAGAACAAATAAAGAGTTGGAAAAAATTCTTTAGAGATTTCTTATGAAAATAGATAAATTTTTAAAAAGATATGATTTGTCTCGTAAAGAGATAAAGGAGATTGACCTGAGAGATACATATATGCAACGTACTCCCAATAGGTCTACAGATTACTTGTTGGCTATTGAGAAAAAAAGAACTCATCTTATGATCTTTTCTCCACATACAGAAATATTTTCTTTGTTACATCAGTTCGGCGAGTCTTGGATAGAAAAGGTATTTACTGATACCAGATACTATAAAATGGCTTCTGTGTTAGGCAAAAAAGACTTTCCTAAAAAACTTAAAAAGATATATTATTCCATTAGAGACGGTTATTTACAAGGTAAATATAAAGAAAAATACATAGTGGTTCTTGAAGAGCCATTCGCAAAAAGCCGCTACTTGAGAGATGTCGAGGATAACGCACCAGAGATATTTTCTGGTCACCACAGAGTCGGTGCATTATTAGCGTTGAAAAGGTATAATGTTAAAGTCGTTGTGGCTGTTGACAATAAACCGGGTAGTAAGTATTCGCATGGAAAAATACATGATGTATGTGTCGAAAGGAAGTAAAAATGAGAATATTAATAATCGTTGATAAATTCAATTGGGCATATCATGCTATCGCTAAAAATCTTGTGAAATATAATCCTAAACCAGAATGGAGATTGGATATAGAGAAGGCAAAAAAGAACAAGAAAAGAATAAAGAAAATATCTCATAAATATGATTATTTCTTTGTTATGGGCTGGCAGAATTTTCCTATAGTTAGTTTTTTACCAAAAGACAAAACACTCGTTGGAATACATTCTTTTCATTCATGGGACGAAAGAAAAACGACTCCAGAATTAAGTGCTATTCCGCCTGTAGAACTCATAGGAAACCTTAATGAATTTCTTGGCGTTAATGCCGTTTCTCAAAGGCTTACTGATTTGTTCAGAGGTTTGGGGGTGTCAAAGATTCATTATACTCCCAACGGCTCAGATATAGAATTGTTTAAGCCACCAGAAAAAAGACCTGATACTTTTTATGCTGGTTATTCTGGAACTAAAAAACACGATTGGCGTAAAGGTATTACAGAATTCATTTTACCAGCAACGAAAAAAGCTGGTGTGCCATGTAAATTAGCAATGCATCATGATAAAACGGAAATTCCATCAGAAAAAATGCCACAATTTTATCAGCAATTGGGTTGTTATGTTTGTGCCTCTTCTTCTGAGGGGTTTTCACTTAGCGTATTAGAAGCTGCCGCCTGTGGTGTTCCTGTAATCTCTACTCGTGTTGGCGGTTGTACTGAACTAATTGCAGATGGTGTGAATGGATATTTAGTTGATAGGGATGTAGATGCTATTGCTGATCGTCTAAACATATTGAAAAATGATAAAAAATTGCAGAAATCGATGTCAGATAACATGCGTTCTATTATGGTTAGAGAATATTCGTGGAAAGACAGAGTGGTTGATTGGTTTGACTTTATGGAAAAAATATTATAAATAGTGAAAATAGATAAAAATATAATTGTAATTGGTATCCCTTCGTGGAAATGGAAAAAGAAATTGTGTAGATATGCTCGTAAACATTTACATATTGTTAGATTTCCAATTAGTAAAAAATTATGCCATGAAAATTCTCGTCATTTTGAGGTATTACAGTTATTTGATAATGGGTGTATCGATTTTAGTGACACTGAATATTATAAATTTAATATAGAAAATGGCAAAAGTAAAAAAGATGTAGTATCTAAAATACAATCATTTGAAGAACTATACAAATCTATTTGTTCAAAATATAAAGAAAAAAGTCCACCGATTATTACAGACGACGGTTGCAGATTGGATGGTTCTCATAGGCTATCGATCCTTGTTCATCTCGGGGTAGAATATGCCGATTTAAATGTTGTAAGCTATGAGTATTTGTTCTCAAAAGATAAATCCATGGAGATCAGAAAGCAAGTAAAAGAATACAGAAAGCAAGTTTACGGTTTATGAATAAAAAAGAATTGCAAAAAAAAATAGAGTCTTTTGGTAATGAATGGTATTATTATTACAATTTTGATGGAATTGAAGTAAGAAAAAGATTTCAAGACAGTAAAACTGAGGGGATAAATAATTGGGAAGATAAATTGAAGCCGATTATTGCTGAGATCGCCTCTAAATTCGATAATCCATGTCTATTTGACATTGGGTGCAATATGGCTCTTTATGCTCACGAAATGACAAAGATGGGCATCGCTACATTAGCTGGGGATAAAAACATAGAGATTGCTAAATTCTTTGCTCGTTATATAAGTGAAAATACCGATGAGGAATGGAAAACTTATCTATTAGAATATGATATTATTAATGCTGAAATGGTTTATCCAGATGTCGATATCGTTACTATGTTTTGCATGATTTATCATTTGCATCCTTATGAGGAGCAATCATTTGCGAAATTATCCAGATTGTTTCCTAACCACAAATATGTTATTATGCAGGGAAATAAACCTCGTGTAAAGAGGAAGAAACGTCCACAACCTTTAGCCGGTGTGAAAGGTATGACCAAATTAATGAAGAAATATGGTTATGAAGTAATTGGCGAATATAAATGGGATGGCTATCAGAAGCCAGTTGTTGTTGGCAGGAGAATAGGTGGGTAAAAAAGATAAAACAAGAGAAGAGATTAAGTCAAAAGGCGTATCCGCTATAGGTGAAAATTGCCGTCTTCTTGGAGATATAGACAAGTATAATAGGCATCTTGTTGAAATAGGTAAGAATGTTATTTTGGGCGGCGATTCCATGATCGTATTACATGGTCCAATTCGTCCATATCGAGAAAACAATAAAGTGATTATAGAAGATTATGTTTGGATAGGACGAAGAGCATTGATTCTTTGCGGTGTAAAAATTGGTAAGGCTTCTATTATTGGGGCAATGAGTTTAGTGTGTGGTGATATACCTCCATATATTGTGGCTGCTGGTAATCCATGTAAACCAATTAGAAAGATTAAACCGTTAGAACTTTTAAGAACTTTTGCGATTAAAAAGGAGGGAACCAAACATTTGGGAGAAGGCCCACCCAATTGGTCTGTTGTGACTATGGATGACATTAAAGACCTTTTTAGTTATAAAACAAAAATGTGCTATGATATGAGATTGGATTTAGATAACATGACAGTAAATGACGTATTGACTTTTTATAATATATCTACTTAATATGGCAAGATATCAATACATTTTAGATAGACTCAATGAGATTGGATATAATGATGATCCTTTTGTGGTAGATTGTGCTTGTGGTTATGGGAAAGGTACAAAAATATTATCAGAGATAAAAGGATGTACTGTTAAAGGGTTTGATATATCTCCTAAAATTATTTCTAAATATGCTTCGTTTCAAGATATAGATGTCGCATGTGCAGATATAACATCTTTGCCTCTGAATGACAAAAGTGTAGATATTTTTGTTTGTTCTGAAACTTTGGAACACTTGACTGAAAAAGAAAGTATAAAAGCGGTTTCAGAAATATGTAGGGTATGTAAAAGCGATGCTGAAATTTGTATTACGGTTCCATTTGATAAGAGGAGTTTGAAAACAGGAAGTCATAAACAATTTATTAGTGAGAAAAAGATCAAAAAGATGTTTAATGGATACGATGTGTTACATTGCAGTTATTACAACTTGAAAAAAAGAAAGAAAACTAAAGGAGTAAAAGGTAATTTAGTTATTATATTTAGGAAAAACACATGAGTATTAGAGACATTGAAAAAGATTCAACAATTGTTATCGCTGGTTCTGGCGGCTCGATAAAGAAATATCATTGGCGCATAACTGATTTTATAGAGAAAAATAATGCTAAAGTGCTTGGGATTAATTACATGACTAACTTATGTACTCCCGATTATCATCTGTGGACAAACAAGCAACGCTATAGAGACTTGGGCGATTGTATTGATGATCGTTCGGTAATGATGTTTGGAGAAGGCATTTCAGAAGAGCTTATACGCAAACACCATCGAGGAGATTATATAACTATAGATTACATCGATCAAAAGGGGGAGAATTTTGGGTATAATGATGGTGTTATACGTGGGCATTTTAGAACGGCTGGCACTTTAGCTATTATGGTTGCACATGTAATGGGGGCGAAGAAAATACATATTGTTGGGATGGATGGGTATACTCTTTATAGTAGAAAGGAATTAGAAAAAGGTGATAAGAATCATCACTGCTACGGGAGTGGATATACAGATGACGCTAGTTGGGAAAAGTGTAAAAAGAAAGACAAAAAAGTATATAGTGCATTGCGCGGTTTACATGAATATGGAATTGATTTTGATATACTTACTCCCACTAAGTTCGAGGATTTTTATTATAAGGATATTTTGAATGATTAATCTTATTTATACTGGTTCGGCTGATGGTCTTGCTTCTCCGTGGGGGAATTACAAACAAGACATCGATTTCGTTTTGAGTTGCGATCCATTGCATAGTAAAATGTCTAAGCGCAAAAACAAATTAGCAGGTAAACATTTTCAAACAGCTATATTTGATAAAGAAGAGGTAAAAACATTTTATGTTCTTAAGAAGAAAAAATGTTCTTCATTATTTCCTCCTGATTATGAATTCATTAAAGAAAAATTCGGAGACATACCAAGGAAGTATGCAACGGTAGATAAGATTGAGATCGCTTGTTGTCGATTGGATAGTCTGATTGAACAGTCTGAATCCATTGCTGGAAAAAGTATAGATTTCGATTTTCTGTTTTCTGATGTTCAGGGGGCAGATTTTAATGTAGTTAGAAGCATGGGTGATCGTATAGGTGAATTAATTGGTTTACATTTAGAGTTATACTTGAAACCTTTTTATAAGGGAGCGGTTCTTTTTGAAGAAGCTGATAAATTTTTCAAAGAACAAGGATTCACACTAGTCAAGAATTTTAGGAAAAATCCAGATGTATTTGATAATTTTTTGTATATCCGTGAAAATACCGCAAAAAAAGATAAGTTAAATTTTATCAAAAGAGTATATAAAATATAATGGTGATTTATAATGGTAGAATATAAAGAAAAATGGAATAAGTATAAAAAGGGAAAAGTCAAATGGATTAATTCTCGTAGGGAACACCCATCTAGAGATAAGTTTGTCGATTTCGTCAAACATAATCATTCAGAAAGTAGTATTTTGGAGATAGGTGGAGGGGAGCTTATTGAGGCTTCAATGATTTCAAGCCTTTTACCAAAAGTACAATACAATGTTGTAGATATATCAGATTTTTTCCTAGAAAATTGTAAAAAAGTCAAAGGCATTAAAGCCCATAAAGGTGACATGACTGATTTGCCATTCCATAATAAAGAATTTGATTTAGTATACATGTCATCTGTATTGGAACATTCACCTGATATTATCAAAACTATTGGTGAGATATCTCGCGTAAGTCATTCGTTTTATTTTTCATTATTTAAGTGGAAGATGCAAAGCGGGAATCTGAAATCTGAATATCAAACTAAAAAGAAGTATTTTTCTACTTCTTTTAATATCGATGCATTGCTAGGATTGATCGGGGAGTATGGCGACATAAAAGAATCTGTAATTTGTTTTGAAGACGGAAGTGGTGAAGAAGATTTTCTGTCTTATAGAGAAAAGTTCGATTTAGATAATCACCGCACTTCGGATTATTTAATGATATCTGGTTTGTGGAATTCTGAATGATACAAAGAAAGGAGTAATTATGACAATTATTTTCACACACATACAAAAAACATCTGGGACTTCTGTAAACCATATATTGAAATCTCAACCTGACATTAGTATCTGGAGTAGACAAAAAACTGATTACAAACCAGATATAGTTACTGGTCATGCTCCATTTGGCATACATAGAAAGCTTGGCATCACTGATCCATCTTACTTTACTTTTTTGCGGAACCCAATAGACAGGTGGATTTCTCAATTTAATCATGGCATAATGAGACGCAGACAATATTCTTTTGCGTACAGTATATTTCGACAATTAAATGAAGATGTTAATTCTTATCTACAATGGTGTCTCGATAGAGAGTCTTCATGCAATATCATGGTAAAACAATTGGCCGGTACTGAATCACTGTCGAACACTATACAGTGGGAAGCTGGGGCAAAAATAGATAGGGACTTTGGTTACTATCAGATGTTTGGATGGGCTGGAAGACATAAAAAACATTCAGGTTTGGAGATGAAAAAAATGCTTGAGCAAGCAAAAAAGAATCTTATAGAGGAATATGATTTTGTCGGTTTTCAAAGCGTAGCGGCAGAATCACAAAAAAAACTATGTCAATTCTATGATTTAGAATTCGATGGTGAGGAAATCATGCGACGAGTCGCCAGCGAAAAGTTTCCAATTGATATGCACGACGAAAAAACAAAAAAGTTGTTAAACGAAGTCAATCGTTATGACATAGAATTGTATAAGTTTGCCATAGAAGAGATAAGGGACAAACGGTATGAATCATCCAACTGAAATTTGGAAAAATGATTTTGGTAACAAATATTTTGACAGAAACCCAGTTAGTGTTGATGCACTGAATGAATTGTACATGAAAAACTTTGGCATCAATAGAACTGATTTGAATGAAGAGATTATTGGTAGTTTAGACAGGTCTATCAAGATTCTAGAGGTCGGATGCGGAACAGGTGTACAACTAATGGCATTACAATCAATGGGTTTTCACAATCTTTATGGCGTAGAAGTTAATAGGTATGCTATAGAGTCGTCAAAAGAATATCTTAAAGATATTGATATCGTATATGGAGATGTAAAAGATATACCATTTAAAGATGGTTTTTTCGATTTAGTATTTACGTCTGGTCTATTGATCCATATACCTACTGTTGATATGTCACAATGTCTGAATGAAATTTGTAGATGTAGCAATCGTTATATTTGGGGTTATGAGTATTATGCGGATGATCATCAACATATAGATTATAGAGGACAGCATGATTTTCTTTGGAAAGGAAATTTTTTACAATTTTATCTAGATTCAGTTGAAAATCTTACCATCGCCAAGTCGAAAAAGATTGCATACGAAGACGGCGATAATACAGACATAATGTTTCTGCTTGAGAAAGGGTAATATGTTAACAAATAAAACAATTTTAATCACAGGCGGAACTGGTTCTTTTGGCACGGCGTTTGTTAAAAGGCTATTATCTAAGCATTGTCTTCATAAAATTATAATATATTCACGAGATGAATATAAACAATATGTAATGCAAAAGAAATTTGAAGAGCTTGACACGAATGAAGTATTAAGATTCTTTGTGGGAGATGTTAGGGATAAGACAAGAATGCATAGAGCATTCGAAGAAGTGGATTATGTAGTTCACGCCGCTGCTCTTAAACAAGTTCCTGCATTGGAATATAATCCTACAGAGGCTGTAAAAACGAATATCAATGGGGCGAATAACATTATAGATGTAGCAATCGACACAGGGATAAAAAAAGTTATCTCTCTATCTACCGATAAGGCGGTCAATCCTGTCAACCTATATGGAGCGACTAAGCTTGTCGCTGAAAAGCTATTCGTTGCTGCTAACGATTATGCTGGTCGTAGGGTTAAGTTCTCTTCTGTACGTTATGGTAACGTGGTAGGATCAAGAGGAAGTGTAATACCATTCTTCTTGGGACTCAAGAAAAAAGGCATTAGAGAATTCCCGGTAACAGACCCAGACATGACACGCTTTTGGATCACATTGGATCAGGCTGTGGACTTGGTTATTTTTGCGATCAATGAAAGTGACGGTGGTGAAATATTTGTTCCTAAGATTCCATCTATGAAAATGTTAGATTTAGCCAAATCAATTGATCCACATTGTTCAATAAAAGTTCTTGGAATTCGACCTGGCGAAAAGATACACGAGAAACTCATTTCAATAGACGAAGCTCGTGCTACTAAAATATATAAAGATACATATGTGGTCTTGCCGCAGTTCTTTAAAGGCGGATTGTCGTCTAAAAAATATGATGGTTTTTCATCTGTGGGACAAACTTTTGAATTCACTAGTGACAAAAATGATAATTGGCTTTCTCCGCGACAACTAAATGAAATTATAGAGAAATTAGATTATGTCTAAATACATTCCATATGGTCGTCAGACTATTGAAGACGACGATATCAAAGCCGTAGTTAAAACTCTGAAATCAGATTTTATTACTACTGGTCCACAGATCGATTTATTCGAAAAGAAAATCACTAAATTCTGTGGGGCTAAATACGGCGTAGCGGTGTCTAGTGGGACTGCCGCATTACACGCCGCTATGTATGCTATAGGTATCGGTGAAGGTGACGAAGTGATCGTCCCTTCTATGACGTTCGCAGCAACAGCCAACGCAGTAGTGTTTCAGGGGGGCACACCTGTCTTCTGCGACGTTTCAGCGGAAACTATGCTTATTGATGTGGTCGCCGCTGAAAAGCTTATTACAAAAAAAACTAAGGCCATTATAGCGGTAGATTTTGCTGGTCAACCATGCAGATATAACTTATTAAAACATTTAGCGTCTAAATATAATTTAATAATAATAGCTGATGCTTGTCATTCTATTGGAGCTATATACGACGAAGAAAAAGTTGGAAGTACATTGGCCGATATAACTCTTTTCAGTTTCCACCCGGTGAAACATATCACTACAGGTGAAGGTGGGATGCTTGTAACTGATAAAGAAGAATTCTACCAACGAGCTAAAATATTCCGCAATCATGGAATAACCACTGATTATAAACAACGAGAGGAAAATGGTTCTTGGTTCTATGAAATGGTAGATTTGGGATACAATTATCGCATTACAGATATACAATGTGCTTTGGGCATAAGTCAATTGAAAAAACTTCCATCGTGGTTAAAACGAAGAAATGAAATAGCAAAAAAATACAATGATAGCATTAGGAAAATTTTTGATATTGCACCATTGAAAGTCAGAGAAAATCTATATCACGCATATCATTTGTATGTTGTTAATTTTGAGTATGGAAAACAAAGAAATGAGAAATTTAACTTCTTGAGAGAAAAGAACATAGGTGTAAATGTCCATTATATACCAGTTCATTTACATCCATTTTATCAAAATAATTTTAACACACATGAGGGGTTGTGCCCTGTAGCAGAAATATTATATAAACATATTCTTTCGTTGCCCATATTTCCGACAATGACAGATGAGGACGTAGACTACGTAGTTGAACAATTGCGGGAATAAATCATGGAATATATATCATGGCGTGAAAATGAAATCCCCAGTATGGTTTTGGGGACTGCTCAATTGGGTTCTGATTATGGAATAGCCAACACCGATGGAATGCCATCCCCGAGATCGGCATATCAGATAGTAAAAACATCTATACAAAATGGAATTACTTGTTTCGATACTGCACAGGCTTATGGGGAGAGTGAACGAGTCTTAGGAGACGCTTTGAGCAGTTTTTTGCCATACCACGATATCAAAGTAATCTCTAAATTGTCTCCTGATTTGGACCCTCTTGATAAAGACAAAATTAGTCAGTCGATAGAGCAATCATGTCAAAACCTTAAAACAAATATATGGGGATTGATGTTACACGATGACAGGTGGCTAGAAGTGTGGGATAATGGATTGGGGAATGCGATTAACGAAGCCAAAGATAAGGGCATTGTAAAATACGTAGGAGTATCTGTGTATCAATGTGATATGGCTCAGAAAGCGATCAGACTACCATATATAGATTTCATACAAGTTCCATGCAATGCGTGGGATCAACGCGTAATAAAATCGAAGGTATTGGATTTGGCACGAAAGCACGATAAGCTGTGTTTCGTTCGTAGCATTTATTTGCAGGGTTTACTATTGCTGTCTCAAGAGGACGTTCGTAACAAGGTTTCGATAGCCTCAGACGCAGCAAGACAGTGGGATATGTTGGTTAAAAAAATAGGTGTTAGTAAAAAAGAACTGTGTTTTTCTTTTGCATTATCATTGGGTTGTCCCATAGTTGTAGGTGTAGAAACTGAAGAACAGCTTGAAGACAATATTAAGATGTGTAAAGCCGATAAGTTAAGTAAGGGAATGATAGAATACATACGACACGAGATGTATCCTTGGCTTAGTTGCCATGTCTGGAATCCTAAATTTTGGAATAAAACATGAAAAAACAAAATATTTTAGCTGTTATCAGGGCACGTATGGGATCGACTCGTTTGCCGAAAAAAATGTTATTAGAGATTATAGACGGCAAATCTTCATTAGAGTTGATGGTCGAAAGAGTGATGAGTTGCAAGTCAATTGGCAAGGTTGTTGTGGCGACGACAACTAATCGTGAAGACAAGGCAATTGTAGATTTATGTAAGAAAATAGGTGTTAATTCTTTTCGTGGAAGTGAAGAAGACGTACTTGATCGTTGCTTCCAAGCAACCTTGGAAAACACACCAGCAGACGCAGTTGTAATTTTAACTGGCGATTGTACTTTGTTTGACCACAAAGTAGCTGACAGAGTTATACAATATTTCTTAGACAATGAGGGTTTGGATTACGTTGCGAACAATAATATCCCAACAACATACCCGGATGGTATGGACGTAGAAATTTGTTCGTATCATACATTGCAAACCATATGGATGTCAGCAGAAACAGATGCAGAGAAAGAACATATTACTTTTTATTTGCAACAAAATAAAGATGACTTTAAAACTAAAAATTTAGAATACAAAGAAGACTTATCTGACAAAGGCTGGTGTTTAGATACTAAAGAAGATTTGGAATTTATTAGGCGGATATATAAAGAACTGTATCACGATAATCTTGACTTCGGCATGAAAGAGATTTTGGATTTGTTGGATAGAAAACCTGAAATTGAGAAGATCAATGGTGGAATGCCTCGTAATGAATGGAGAGACAAATCCATTGAAGAAGATAAGGACTGGTTATAATGGGAAAATCTCAAAAACTTTATCAAAAGGCCAAGAAAATAATACCAGGCGGAACACAATTGCTTACTAAGCGGCCAGAAATGCTCTTGCCAGATTTGTGGCCCGCATATTACAAAAAGGCAAAAGGGTGTGAAGTCTGGGATTTAGACAATAATCATTATTATGACATGAGTTATATGGGGATCGGTTCGTGTATTTTAGGGTATGCAAATGACGTTGTAGATAAAGCCGTTAAGAATGCTATTCGTAATGGTTCCATGTGTACACTTAATTGCCCAGAAGAAGTTAAGTTGGCTGAAAAATTGTGTGACATTCATCCTTGGGCATCAAAAGTAAGATATGCACGTACAGGTGGAGAAGCGATGTCTATCGCGGTTAGAATCGCAAGAGCATATACAGACAAAGACATTATACTTTTTTGCGGGTATCACGGGTGGCATGATTGGTATTTGTCGGCTACATTATCTGGTAATTCATCATTAGATTGGCATCTTTTGCCTGATTTGGAACCTAGAGGAATACCAGAATCTCTGATGAAAACGGCAATACCATTTAAATACAATGATATGCAATCTTTTTTGGATTCATACAAAAAGTATAAAGGCAGAATAGCAGCAGTTGTAATGGAACCGATGAGGGCAAGTTTTCCAAAAGATAATTTTTTAATTGGCATTAGAGAAGTTACTCAACGAGACAATATAGTTTTAGTGTTTGATGAAATAACTTCTGGTTGGCGAAGTTCCATTGGTGGCATTCATAAAAAACTCAATGTTTGCCCTGATATTGCTGTCTTTGCTAAGGCTATGAGTAATGGGTATCCAATGGCTGCTATCATTGGGAATAAGGTTATGAATGCGGCTCAAGATACTTTTATCAGTAGTACATATTGGACTGAGAGAATTGGTCCTGTTGCGGCATTAGCTACCATAGGTTTGCTTGAGGAGTACGAAAAAAAAGGTATTGCAGGAAAACCTGGAGCGGTTGGTCGAGTAATTATGAGGGGTTGGCAACAAGCTGCTGAAAAGTACAATATTGCCATTAAGATTGACGGCATCGGTCCTTTGTGTCATTTTAGTTTTGATGATTTGCACATGATTCGCAAAACATTATTTACACAATGCTTATTGGAAGATGGATTCTTGGCTACTACTGCTTTTTATGGATCATATGGTCACAGCATGGGTATAGCACAAAAATATTTAGACTCTGTTGATAAGGCTTTCAAAGTTATTAAAGAAACGGATGATCCTTTGAAGTTATTAAAAGGGCCGGTATGTCACGACGGTTTAAGGAGATTAACTTAAAATAATGATACGCAAAATAGCAATTTTAACAGAGGGCGGCTCAGACAAAGGCTTTGGACATATAACTAGATGTTTGGCTCTATCTCAATATAAAGACTTTATGCCATTAATACTAATCCGTGGCGACAAGAATAACAATATGTGGTCGTTTATACAACACAATCCATGTATTTTCATGGACTGGATAAATGACCCTAAAGTAGAATTGATATTAAATACAGTAGATAAATTCGATGCTATTTTTATAGATTCTTATTTCACCACACCTGATTTTTATGAGAGGATAAAACACAAGGCAAAAGTTTTGGTTTGTCTTGATGACACAGAGCGTATTGAATATCCTGATAACACAGTGATATGGAATGGTGGCATTTCTGCAAAAGAGATGTATTATCCAAGAAGCAATAAAAAGAAATACTTGTTGGGAAGTGATTTCGCTCCTATGAGAAAAGATTTTTGGGAAGTTCCTCCATTTATAGTAAAAGATGAAATAAGAAACGTATTGATCACTTGTGGAGGGATGAGTCATTTTTACTTTATATCTCAATTGGTAGAGAGGTTGAAAAAAACTTTTCCAGATTTAAACTGTCATGTTGTTATCCCAGCGAGTGATAAAGATTTATATGATAATGTAGACGAACTAGATGACGTAACTTTGTATTGCGAATTGACCGCTAAAGACATCAAGAAGTTAATGTATGATAGCGATGTGTGTATTTCTGGTGGTGGTCAAACGTTGTATGAATTGGCCAGAGTGGGTATTCCCACTATCGGTATCTGTTTGGCGGATAATCAGATTCCCAACTTGAAAGGCTGGACGAAATGCGGTTTCTTAGAGTACGCTGGTCGTTATGTGGATGCTAAAATATTAGAACAGATAGAATCAGCAATGAAGAATTTGGTCGCCCCAGCGACGAGACAAGAGAGAATGGAAATCGCTAGAGAGATCATAGACGGAAGAGGAATTCAGCGTGTAGGAGAGAGAGTTGTGGAGATAATGGATGGATAACAATAGAATGCTTTTTGTCACGATTAAAGATTGGAATATTCGTGAATTTAATTATTTTAAAGCTGATCATCATGAATTTGAATGTCAAATCATTTCTGATCCCAAAGAGTTTACTTTGAAAGCTGTAGAAGATTTTGATCCTCGTTACATATTTGTCCCCCATTGGTCATGGATGATACCAGAAGAGATATGGAGCAAATATGAATGTGTGGTTTTCCACGCAACAGATTTGCCATTTGGACGAGGGGGAAGTCCCATACAAAATTTAATTTCCAGGGGAATCAAAGAAACGAAAATTTCTGCATTGAGAGTGGACGACGGAATTGATACTGGTCCGATTTATATGAAACGCGATTTAAAATTAGATGGTTCTGCAAAAGATATTTTTCATAATGCGGCTCATAAAATTTTCAGATATATGATACCTGCTATTATCGAACAACAGATGGAACCTATTCCGCAGAAAGGTATTGTATTTAATTTCAACCGCCGGACTCCGGAGCAAGGTTCGATAAAGGATTTGACTGATATTTCACAAGTATATGACTATATCAGAATGCTTGATGCTGAAGGGTATCCCAACGCTTTTTTGGAGACAGATAATTTTGTTATAGAGTTTTCTTGCGCCCACAAAATTCAACAAAAAATCTTTGCGAATGTTACCATCAAAAAGAAGGAGAATAAGTCATGAAGAAAAAGAAAATTTTAGTTGTTGCCGCTCATCCTGATGATGAAGTTTTAGGTTGCGGCGGGACTATGGCGAAGTTTGCAAATCAAGGTCATGAGGTACGGATATTGCTATTAGGCAGTGGTAGAGCAGACCCATCTTCGCCCCAAGAGAGGCAGAAGATACTCAGACAAAGTGATTCGGCCAATTTTACATTGTTAGGGTTTAGGGAAAGAGTCGCTATGTATCAATTTCCAGATAATGCATTTGATTCAGTTAAGTTATTAGATATTGTGCATGTCATTGAAAAACAAAAAGAATTGTTTCAACCAGACAGTATCTTTACACACTCTATACATGATTTGAATATTGATCATAGAATTACCTATCAAGCTGTTATTACTGCCACAAGACCGATGAAGGGTGAATGCGTTAGGGATATTTTTTCATTTGAAGTTCTTTCTTCTACAGAGTGGAATTATCCTACTCGATTTAGCCCAAATTTTTTTATGGATATTTCTGAGACAATAAATACTAAATTACAAGCAATCCAATGTTATAAAGGAGAATTGAAAAAGTTTCCACATCCACGCTCATTAAAAGGGATTCGTTTGAATAGTGAATACTGGGGAATGAAGGTCGGATATGAAAACGCAGAGGCGTTTGAATTAATAAGGGCATTTTAGAATGAAAGTTTTATTTTTAACCAACAATAAAAACACCGCACCACTTGTGAAATTTCTTAGAAAAAAAGCCGAAGAAGAAGTCGTTGTGTGTGCAAATCCAGTTAGTGGAGGAACACTTGAGGATATATCTCCTGATATAGTAATAAGTTATAACTATAAACATATTATTAGGCAGGAGGCAATCGATGCTATGTCTGGTCGAATAATTAATTTGCACATATCTTATTTGCCCATGAATCGTGGTTACGATCCCAATTTTTGGAGTTTCATGAACAATACCAAAAAAGGTTTTACGGTGCATCTTGTTGACGCGGGAATTAACACTGGCGATGTGTTAATGCAACACGATTTAAGATTCAATGAAAAAGAAGAAACGTTGATGACCTCTTATAAGCAATTACATAAAGCAATGCTTAAGTCATTCGCTTTCAATTGGAAACGTATTAGAGGTTTCGATTTAATAGCACTTCCACAGCGTGGTCCTTCTAGTCTCCATTACAACACAGCATTGTTAAAAGTGAAAGAACATTTTGGCAATGAGTTATGGACAACGCCAATTTCGGAATTGAAGAAACAGATTATTGAGTTAAAACTTTTGGAGAGTTAAAATGTTTAAAGAAATGGAAGACGTATTTACAATAGCTGAGATATCCTGTAATCATGGTGGAGATTTTACTGCCGCTGTTAATCTTATACGTCGTGCGGCAGAATCAGGTGCTAGTGCTGTTAAGTTTCAAGCATATACACCGAAAACGATGACTATAAATTGTACCAATAGACATTTTATGATTCAACATCCTGAGTGGGGTGGGCAAACATTATATGAATTATATCAAAAAGCCCGCACACCGTGGGATTGGTTTCCTGCTTTAAAAAAAGAGGCAGAATCAAAAGGTTTGATTTTTCTCTGTACGTCTTTTGACACAACCAGTGTAGACATGTTAGAAGAACTAGGGGTTTGTGCCCATAAGATTGCTTCTTTTGAGTTGATTGATAATGAATTGATTATACACGCAGCGGTAACAGGAAAACCATTGATTTTATCAACAGGCATGGCAACTCTTTCTGAAATAGATTTTGCGGTGAGAACGGCCCGAGCGGCTGGTACAACTGATTTATTATTGCTTAGATGTGTTTCTAGTTATCCAGCAAAACCACAAGATATGGATTTGAATACTCTAATGGATATGAAAAAACAATATGGATGTCCTGTAGGAGTATCTGATCACACTCTAGGCAATGAAGTGGCAATTGCATCTGTGGCATTGGGCGGCATTGTAGTAGAAAAACATTTTATTAATTCAAGGGAATTTAAGTCATATGATAATTTTTTCTCAACTGAACCTTCTGAGTTCGCCGATATGGTGAATAGTGTTAAAATTACGAAGGAAGCTATTGGAGAAGTGAGGTACGGTCCTACAGAAGAAGAAAAAAAGAATAGGATTTTTCGCCGATCACTCTTTGTAGTTAAGAATGTGAAAAAAGGTGATAAATTTACTAGAGAAAATGTTAGATCGATTAGACCATCTGGCGGTTTGGCTCCTGTGTTTTTGAATTCTGTAGATATTTTAGGTTCAAAAGCCACGATGGATATTCAGCGAGGCACTCCTTTGGATTGGGATATGATTGACAATTAATTACAAGGATACAATATGCAAAAATTATTTACACAAAAGATGGCAGATTTAGAAAAGAAATCAGATAGATATAAGAAAAAGACCAAAAAAAGGTCTATACATACTCGCCTTAAAAAAGGGGCAAATAAAGATCATCCAGATGGCGATACAGTTTTATTTTGGAGGGGAAAAGGAAGCAGTGAAAGCCCATTAGAATGTGAAGTAAATTTTGCTAGATTTTTAGAGTCAAAAGGTTTGAGAAGCGAATTCGTTTTTTGTGACGGTGTTTTGTCTGGTTGTATCAACATGAATGTATTTACAGACAAAAAACAACTTACGGATGAAAACAAAAACATACCATTTGAATCATGGCAAGATCATTGTGCTGCTTGTTATGGGACTGGTAAAACTTTGCTTAAAGCGAGTGGTATGCCATACCATCAAATGAGTAAATGGATTTCGGATGAAGAAGAAGCACAAATCCGTGATCTGGCGGATTCAATCTGTTTGACAGAGATGGAAGATTTCAACGTCGATGGAGTTCCTGTCGGAGACATAGCGTTGACAGGCGTATTAAGATATTTTCGTTCACAACATACTGGTCGTAATTTAGATACTGATGATGTCGATCCTTATCTCGAAAAAGCAATGAGAGAATATTTTTATAGTGCCTTGATAGGTAATATCGCTGCAAAGAAAGCAATTCAAGAAATAAAACCAAAATATATATTCTTGATTCGTGGCACTTATCCGCTATTCGGACCAGTAGTTTATCATGGTGTTAAGAATGATATCCCTGTAATGGTATGGACTTACGCTTACAGTCCAGAAACGGTTTTTGTGAGAATGCATACTCCTGATGATGCCTTTATGCAATGTCAATCTCCGCAAAAAAAACATTGGGACATGATAAAACAAAAAGAGTTGACAAAAAAAGAACAAACCCATCTAAATGCTTTTATGACAAATAGAATCAACAAATTAAGTAAAAGTCCGTGGTTTTATGATAGCGATGCATCGTTCGGAAAAGATTTTGCCTCGCCAAACTCGATAAGAAAAGAATTGAATATCCCAAATGATAAAAAAGTATGGATGATAGGCGCTCAAACAAATTGGGATTGGGATAGTTTTCTAGAAGAAGTAGCCATATTTCGTGACCCAGTGCAATGGCTTATTAAAACATTTGAAATAGTGATAAAGAATAAAGATGTTTTTTGGATTTTCAGACCTCACCCGGCAGAGATACCAACAAATACTGCGAGATTAAGTAAAGATATTGTCGCTGACATTATAGGTGAGTTGCCTGATAATGTTAAAATACTTACCTCTGAAAATAGCGATTTAAATACTTATTCTCTCTTCCCTCTGATCGACGGAGCGGTTACGATGTGTAGCACCGTTGGCCTTGAATTGTCTTTGTATGGAAAGCCGGTTGTTATCGGTGGTGACGCGTTCTATGGTCATAGGGGATTTACATACAACCCAGAAACGTTGAAAGAATATGAAGAGACTTTAATGAACGTTCAAAATATAGAACTTCTTTCTACAGAACAAATAAAATTGGCAGAACGTTATGTGTATGATTTTTGGCTATGTAGACAAATTCCGTTCAGAAAGAAGAAAAATAATAGATTTATCAAAAACAATCCAATCTTCGAAAATATTTATCAAGGAATGGTAAATTCAGAACAAATAAGATATGATCCTCCTTTTGATGACGTAGATAATCCTGATAAATACGATTGGAAAAATAGGTTAGAGAACATGTGGAGATAGTAATGGATAATAAAGATTTTTGGGAACAACAAGCCAAGAAACACAAAGATAATGTTTGTGCTGTAAACTTTGATTCAATGGAAGAGGATTTAGAATTTTTCTTTTTAGATCAGTTGGTGAGTGACGGGATCAAAGTGTGTGATATCGGTTGTGGAAACGGAAGAACTATTCTGGAGTTAGCTAGAAAGAAGAAAAATACATTTTTTTATGGTGTCGATTTTTCCCCGAATATGATAGAAATTGCTAATCAACAGAAAGAAAAATTCAATCTTAAAAATGTAAATTTCCAAGTCGCAGATGCAATCTCAAAAGACATCTTGAACATAGTGCCTCAAGTAGATGTCGTTTTGTCAAAAAGATTACTTATTAATATAGAAGACGAAAATAGGCACAAAGCTATTGAAAATATATATTCACTATTAGTTGACAAAGGTGAGTATATAATGGTAGAATGTTTTTTAGAGCCGTTGAATCGTATCAATGAAATTAGGAAACAACTTAAATTGTCAGAGATAAAGACAAAAACATTTAATCAATATTTGGAATCTGATTTTTTACAACTGGAACAAATGAAAAAAAGGTTTACTATTAAAAGAACATTAGATTTTGAAAGTTCTTATTATTATATGTCTAGAATCTATAATGCATATTTATCAGATGGAGAACCAGATTATTTTTCTACCATAAATCAATTATCAGTTCATTTAACTAAAAAGGGTTTTACGATAGTGGATGGATATGGCCCAGAGCAAATAATTATACTGGAGAAGAAGTAGAATGGATATAAGAAAAGACGATCCCTTCTTTTTGGGAGGATGGATTCAGATTGGTCATCCAGCATGTGCTGAAATTCTTGCTGATGCTGGTTTGAATTGGGTTTGTGTCGATTTAGAACATGGTGTAATTAATCTAGAAACTATGACTAATATCTTTAGAGCGGCAGAGGCTAACTTCGCTTATCCTGTGGCGAGAATTCCTGAGAATAATACTGTATGGATTCATAGAGTATTAGACGCTGGTGCTAAAGGAATTATTATTCCAATGGTAAAAACTGCACGAGAAGCAGAGTCAGCAGTGAGAGAATGTCAATTTCCGCCATTGGGAAAAAGAAGTTTTGGTTATAGTAGAGCGAATCAATACGGACGAACATTTAAAGACTATGTTGAATGTGCCAATAAAGAGATATCTGTCATCATCCAAATAGAACATATAGACGCTATCAATAACCTTGGTGAGATTTTACAGGTTCCAGGAATTGAGGCGACTTTTATAGGACCATACGATTTGAGCGGTTCTCTTGGTCGTCCTGGCGATTTTAAAAATAGAGAATTTGATGAGTCCATGAGAAGGTATCTAAAGTTATCAGAATATTATAAAGTTCCAACTGGGTTGCACATAGTTCACCCAAATAAGGAAAGTGTTGCCAAGGCTGTTGAAGATGGATATCATTTGATCGCAGTTGGGACAGATGCGATGATGTTGAGTGAGAAGGCGAATGAAGCTGTTGACTTGTTTGAAGACTGTATAAACTAAAGGAGAGAAAGATGGATTTTATAGGAATTATTCCAGCGAGATATGCTTCATCTCGTTTCCCAGGCAAGCCGCTGTGCGACATCTTGGGGAAACCGATGATTTGGCATGTTTACCAATCAGCAATGAAATGGCACAAGTGGAAGAAGGTATATGTCGCAACAGACAGCGATATCATCAAAGAAATATGTGATAAATTGTCTATTCCATGCATCATGACACGCGATGATCATAAAGATTGCTTGGACAGAGCAGCAGAAGTGGTGGAAATTTTAGAAGAACAGGGCGATGGAGCAGATCGTTATGTAGTTATTCAGGGGGATGAGCCACTCTTTAACGTAGATACTTTGGACGTTGATTTGTCACCACCTATTACTAATTTCTATACTGAAGTTCATGACCAAGATGAACTGTATGACGCAAATGCGGTTAAAGTTGTTGTGTCCAAGAGGCAAAGGGCAATATACTTTTCTCGTTATACAATCCCATATCACGATGGTAAGACGAAACGATCTAATGATCCTTTAGTAGTGGCGAAACAGATAGGAACGTATGTATTTTCCGGTGAAATGCTGAAACTATATAGGTATATGTCTTCTTCTTATCTAGAAGATATGGAGGGAATTGGGTTACTGCGATTATTAGAGAATGACATAGATATCGCAATGCGTTATACTCCACACGATAGTATAAGTGTAGATACGCCCCGTGACCAGCAAAGAATCATCAAAATGATTCAAGAGCAACATCCGATTAAAGAAATAAGAACGCCATGAAAAAAATCTTTGTAGCTACATATCCGTTTGGAAGCTGTGACCCACTACCAAGGAATCTTATAGAAGAGATGCCAGATTGGGAAGTGTCATACAATTCTCTTGGCAGACGATTGAAAGCTGGCGAAGTAGGAGAACTTATTAAAGATGTTCATGGGGTTATCGCTGGCACTGAACCATATAGTGAAGAAGAATTGTCTAAGGCTAAGAACCTTGAAGTTATTTCTAGAGTTGGTGTTGGGTTAGACAGTATCGATTTTAAGGCGTGTGCAAAACGCAATATAAAAGTGGCTTATACCCCTGAAGCACCGGCAGAAGGTGTAGCAGACTTGACCGTTGCTCAGATCATTAATTTGTTACGTGGTATATTGAAATCTCACCGTTCCATGGAAAAAGGATTGTGGGAACGCATTATGGGGAGATTGGTTAACGAAGTTAAGATAGGAGTATTAGGAGTTGGCCGCATCGGTGGCAGAGTGATAAAGAGGCTAAATGCTTTTGGGGCAGACATTTATGCAAACGATTTAGAACCTAATATAGAATTCGGAAAGCAATATAATGTTAAATGGGTTGATAAAGATACATTGTTTAAGACTTGTGACGTAGTGACAATACACATACCGATGAATGACGATAATTTTCATTTCGTAGGTCTTGAAGAAATGACAAGCATGAAAGAGGGTGCTTTTCTGATTAATACTTCTCGCGGTCCTATCGTGGACGAGAAAGCCTTAGAATCGATTGTATTGAATAAACATCTAGGCGGTGTAGCATTGGATGTATTTGAAAAAGAACCGTATGAGGGGCCACTGACCAAATGTGACAATGTTATTTTGACCGCTCATATTGCTGCTTCTGCACAACGATCAAGATATCTTATGGAACTTGGGGCAGCAAAGAATTGTATTAATGTCTTGACGGGGTTACTTCCAAGTGATCCGATACCGGAGGAATATTGGAAATGATTATATTTACGCATATACCGAAAACTGCTGGCACATCAATCAATAGAACTATATTGAGAACACAATTGTCTCCGATAGAAAGAGATTTTGAGGTCAAAAAAGGTAGAACATTCGAAGACTATTTATTCGGTAATAAGAAGTTCAAGAATGTGCCTAAGTATATAGCAGGACACTTCCCTTATGGTATACATAAGTGTTTTGATACAACAGATTATTCTTACTTTACTTTTCTAAGAGAACCAGTTTCTAGGTGGATTTCTCATTTTAGATATTCATTGAGTTGTGATGATGACCAGATAAAAAGGTTATATAATGAAGAAAAAGATTTTGAGCGTTTCTTAGATAGGTGTTTAGAGGAAGAGATGGTTTGCAATGTTATGACAAAGCAACTGTCAGGTCTTGAAAAGCCTTCTGATTTGATTTTGAGAAAGAAACACATCAAACAGGGTTCTTATTATGTTCCTGCTGCGTGTGCTGGTAAGAGGAAATATACTGTTAATGAAATGCAAGAGATGTTAAAGCGAGCTAGAACTAATTTGGGACTGAATTATGATTTTATTGGTTTACAAGAAAATTACCATGAAGATGTTATACGTTTTTGCGAATACTATAAACTAAAAGCCCCAGCAGAGAACAAGAGATTTAGAGTAGGCAAAAAAGACGATGGATTAGGAGAGATTCTCACTAAAGAAAAGGTAAGAGATAAAATTGTTGAATTGAATAGATATGATATTCAACTCTATGACTATGCCAGGGAACATTTTTATGGACAGTATTAAGACGGGCAAACTTCTATCTAAACAAAATAAAGATGGCGTTTTTCAAAGATATGATATTATAGCCAAATATTTATTCGTGAAAGAATTTTACGATAGTGGCAAGGATGCTAGTTTCGATTTCCCACTCTATAACAGAATGGCAGAGGCCAATGGAAGAAAAGGGAAGTTCAAATCATTTTTAAAATTAATCAAATCTTTTGAAAAGCACGGATTCAAAGAAGAGTTCCCATTCATTATCAAGGATAATCTGTATATGTGTGGAGGGAGCCATCGGATGGCTTGCTGTCTGTGGTTTGATATAAAAAGAGTTCCAATTAAGTTTCACGATAATCCAAAAAAGAAATCTCTTTTCAATGAGAAGTGGATGGCTAAACATGGCTTTGAAGAGGTATTACCTTCTTTGAAAAAAGAGAGAAAAAGAATATTCGAGTATTATGGATACAATTAATGTCAAAAAATTATTATCTAAGCAGTTCAAGAAAAACAACTTTTGTAGATATGATATCGTTTTAAGATATTTGTTTATAGAGGGATTTCTTGATTCTGATAAATCTCTTGATTTTGATTATGAACCATATAATCTTATGTTAATTGGTCGCGGAAGAAAATATAATCCTCGTGATTTTATGGAAATGATCAAATCGTTTGAAAAATATGGTTTTAATAAAGAATTTCCGATTGTATTAGATAGTAAGAAGATTATGCGGAATGGCGCTCATAGAGTTGCCTGCTGCCTATGGTTTAATATCAACGAAATACCTTTTAGAATCAATGAGAGAAAAGAAGGCAGACTTGTTTTTAGCACTAAATGGATGTCTAAGCATGGGCTAGAAGATCAATTGCCAATATTAGAGAAAGCTAAATCGAGATTATTCAAAAAGATAGGATTGTAAAATGGTAGATTTTTTATTCAAATTCCCAACACGATCTAGAAAGCGTAAATTCTTTACTGTATTAGATAGATATTATGAATATATGTCTGGGGAATATTCATTCAGATTCATTGTAACAATGGACAACGATGATAAAGCCATGAGAATCGGTAGCACTCGCAATAGGCTTGATGAATACAAACATCTTGATTATTACTATGGTCCCAATAAAACAAAAATACAAGCAATTAATGCCAATATGGATCAAGCACCAGATTTCAAGATATTGTTTTTAGTATCTGATGACATGGTTCCACAGGTTAGGGATTTTGATCGTTTGATTATGAAACATATGAAAAAGCATTTTCCTGATTTCTTTGGAGCATTGCATTATAATGATGGTAGAGTTGGAAAACAAGTAAACACTCTAAGTATAATGGGTAAACCACTTTATGATTATTTTGGATATATTTATCATCCTGATTATAAGAGTTTATGGTGTGATAATGAATTTCATGATGTAACAAAGCAAATGGGAAAAACTCAATACATAGACAAGATTATTGTTAAGCATGAATGGCCGGGGGCTAATGGCGATCCTCTTTATAGGCGCAATGAAAATCTATACACCAGAGACAAGAAGGTGTATGAAAAACGTGCGAATTTAGGATTTCCACAGGAGTCTATTGGATGAAAGCGATAGATACTAGAGGCAATTTCGATGAATTTTTTAGTGACAAAACACGTAAAATTTCTAAACAGGATTTGCATGATAGGTGTAAAATAAAAGATGGTGCTAACGCCTGCCGCTATATTGTTTTATGCAGTGAAGGATTTATTTGCGGAAAAAGAACCCCGATGAAAGATACGTTTGATGGATTGGTGTTGGACAAACAGATGATAGCAAAAGGAAATAATTGTGACGGTTTGGGTAATGCTATAGGAGTAGTCCAATGCCAAGAAAAAAAGGCAGAAAAAAGAAAGAAAAAAAGGTCAAGTCCTCCAGAGGACGAAAAAAACACTACCTAATATCACATTTCAGTGATATATATAAGAAAATAAATCAAGTACAGGTCGATAAAGAGCTAATTTATATCTTTTTTACTGATGAAAGTTTATCTCGTACTGCTGAAAATGTATTAAAAGATTCAGGTGTCGAATTCGAGATAATAGAGAGACAAGTCCCAAGAAAAATCATTTTTAAATTGATACCTAATATTGAGGAAAATGTTATGGACGATATCGATCCCGAAGTCTTTGATGATGAAATAGTTGAAGAAGGATTTCTTTTTTAAAAATATTAGTCAATTAAAAGGATTTTTTATCATTCTGTTGTACAATATAATAGCAAGATGAGAAATATAGATAAATTAATTTCGGAAGATTATCAAAAAGGTTTGACATATAAACGTTTGCGTGAAAAATACAATTGTTCAGACAAATTGATATCTAAATCACTGACTGCTACTGGTACAAAGAAAAATAGAAAAAATAAAAAAATACAGGGTTCTAGATTCTCGTTAAAAGATCAAAATAAAATCTGTTCTATGTATGTTGATGGAGAAAATTGCAGAGAGATATCAGAGAAATATCAATGCTCAAAAACTAGAATATTAAGAGTTCTTAATATAAATCACATTCAGAGAAGAACTATATCACAGTCAAAAAGAAAATATTCTTTATATGAAAATGCGTTTAAAGAACCTTCTGATGATTGTCTATATTGGGTTGGTTTTATTATGGCGGATGGTAATATCTATAAACAAGGAAAAGTTCGTACAATGCAAATAGCATTAAATAAAAAAGATTTTTTGCATTTAGATAAATTAAAAAAGTTTTTAGAATCGAATAAACCCATCTATAATAAAGTGTCCAAAAGACAATACACAGATAGATATAAAATATCAAAAATTTTAACAACTTATGAATGTATGTTCGCAGTACAATCTAAAATTATTTTTGACGATTTAATGAAATATGGAATTGTAGAAAGAAAAAGTAAAGTTGCTGAATTTAAAAAAGAATATATTTTTAATAAAAATCTGTGGAGAGGATTGATAGACGGTGATGGAAGTCTTTATTTTAAAGATAAAAAATACATAGTTTTAAGTTTGTGTGGTTCTGTGTATATAATGAAACAGTTTGTTCTTTTTTTAAAAAAAGAATTTAATATTAGTGCTAAAATTTCAAAAAATAAAAGCATCTATAGAGTAAGAATATTCGGCAAGAATGCAAAAACAGTGATAAAGGAACTATACGAAAACTCTAAATACTTTTTAGATAGAAAAATGGAACTTGCTAAATCTTGTTTTTAATGGAAATAATTATGAATTTTGAAAAAGAATTAGAAGAAAAAATAAAAAATCCAGATTTTTCTGCGATCAGTGGTTCTCGTTTATATGGAACAAACAGGAAGGACTCAGATACTGATATAAGAGGGTTTTTTATTCGTCCACTTGAGGCTCTAATTGGTACTAGAAAATTTGAACAGTATCAACATCCAAAAGATGATACTAAATTTTATAGTCTTTTAAGATTTATTCAATTAGCATGTGCTGGCGATCCTTCAACTATAGAACTATTTTTCATTCCAGAAGAACATATCATCCATAAAACCGATCTTGGTAAATTAATCATGGACAATAGGGATTTGTTCATCAGCAACAGAATCTACCGTAGAGTTATGGGATATGGTTATTCAGAGTGGAGAAAAGCATTCGCTCAAAAACTCGTTATCGGCAAGAGAAGCAAGGATGAGGATGATATCATCTCTTGGATCAGAGATAACAAGGATTGGGACAAAGAGCGTATGGATACTTTTGTTGATTGGATGAACGAAGGTAAGCCTACTAAGCTTGTTTCCACCACTCGTAAACTTGGTGCGAAAAGAAAGAAAGAATTCGAATTGTACGGTTTCGGAGTTTCTTCTGCTGCTCATTCTCTGCGCCTAATCGGAGAAATGATCGAACTTCTTTCAACTGGAACTATCACTTTCCCAAGACCAAATGCGGATTGGTTGAGAGACATCAGACAAGGTAAAGTTTCAAAAGAAGAGGTAATCAAAGTGCATGAAGACTTGTTGGTGACAGCAGAAGATGTTAGAGATAATTCTGTTCTTCAAGAAAAACCTCAAGCGAAAAAAATCTACGACCTCTATAATGGGATCGTGAAGGATGTTCTTGAAAAGAGATTTACGAAAGAGCATGCGAGAAAAGAAGCACAAATGGTATGATCGAGGAGATTAATAATGAAGCATGAATTTATTATTGTACAAAAAGATGAGGATGGTGTTTTTGTGTATGGATGTACCCGTTCGGGGTTGACAGGACTTCTTGAAGATAAGAAAGATTATTATGTTGTGACAAAAGATGAATTGGCCAACGAATGCAGCCTGATTGATGGCGATTACGGTAATAAGGTTTTAGTGGTTATTAAACACGGTATAATTGTTAAATATGATGCATTTGATCAAATTCAACAAGGAGAATAATATGGAATTTTATTATATTATCGATTCTAGAAAAGGACATCCTGCTATACATTGCCATCCGCCATTAGAAATTGAAGACGAGTTGAACAAAATGACCGATGAGGATTTGGATGATATTACAATTATTAAAGGTGTAGAAATTGAAGCTATACGTAAAATTACACTTAAAGAAGTCGAATAATTAAAAGGAGAACCCCATGAGAGAAGATGTAGAACAATTTGTCGCAAAAATCTGTCGTGAATGGAAAGATACAGACCAAGATAAAGTCGGTGGTTACGGCGTTGCATGTATGCAAGCATACATTAACGGTGTTAAGCCTACTGTGCCTGATTTGGCTAAGTTTCTTGAAGTCAAAGAAGATGAAATACGATTGCCTTTCCAACGTTTGCTTCAAAGCGGCATGTTTTCAAAAGCCTTTAATGCTCGTGGGGATAAGGCTTTAAATCTCAAACTGAAAAATAAAGAGAACGATTCGAGCAAGATTTTGTGTGCATGGGGGTACGTCGCTGGAATCGCCGCTAACTTGGTAGTTAGAAATTACAGTAATACAGATATAAAATCATAGAAAGATTAGGTATGAAAAAAATATCCGAAGACGAAAAAAAAGAAATCAAGTTTTGGATTGAAAATTCAAATGGAACTAATCAATTTGTGGCAAGATGTTTGGTCGTGGACGCTTTTTTAAAGCTAAATCAAGAGTCACCTGATGTAAAAGGTTGCATGGCGAGATTGGCACAGGTGCTTCCAATCGGAGGCAGTCAGTTTATCAGCCATCCTTCTTTCATGCAGGAATGGGGGATAGAAGAATAAATGGCTAAATATCTAGCAATATTCGAGAAGGTTTTTATGCTTTGATATAGAATATCTATGATATGTATAATTATGGAGACTCTATATATGATCAAAGAAGATACAAAGAATAAAAAAATAAGAGATTTAATAACAAGAATTTGTGACGAATGTGGTAGCGAGGAAAAGAAAACATTGGGAGAGACAATTTATTCTCGAAGTTATAAAAAGTATAAAAAACATCTTTGTAAAAAATGTGCTTATATTTATAGGGTTGATAATCAAAAAAAAGGAAAAGAATCGCCATTTTGGACTGGTGGATTATCTTATAACGGTAACGGGTATTTAAGAATAAATTTATCTGGAGAATATTTGCACAAAAAGATATATAGTGATTATATCGGAAGAAAATTGACCAGGAGAGAACAATTACATCATATAGATATGATAAAAGACAATAATAATATTGATAATTTATTCTTATGTAAAAATAAATCTAAACATCATATTATTCACAGAAGTATGGAAAAATTAGGGTTTACCTTATTGTACAAATATATATGGTTTAATAAGGAAAAAAGAATATATCAAACAAAATATTATAATTGTAAAAATGAAAGCAATGAAAATATTATAATTGAACCTCCAACATGTCAATGTCTATGGCGTAATGATAAATGTTATGATTATATTTATGTTGGGTATAAAAAACACCAGTTATATCATAGATTTGTATATGAAAAAATTAATAATATAAAATTAAAATCACATGAACATATACATCATATAGATGGTCATAGTTTAAATAATAAAATAAGTAATTTAATCAAATTGGATAGATCAGAGCATACAACGGCTCATACGTCTTTGCAAAAATGCGTAGCTGAATTATATAAAAAGAAGAAAATATTTTTTACAAACGGAGAATATTACAAATGAAAACATTAGTTATAGTAGAAAGTCCTAAAAAAGTAAAAAGTGTAAAGAACATACTCGGTTCCGGTTATAACGTAATGGCATCGTATGGTCATATCTATGATTTGCCGCCCAAAAAGTTTAGTATCGATATCAAGAAAGATTTTAAACCGACTTATGCTATCATGGAAGGTAAATCTGAAGTCGCTAAAGCAATTAATTTAGAAGCAAAAAAATCAAATATGGTTATTTTAATGTCTGATTTGGATAGGGAGGGTTGCGGAATCGCCAGTAATATATGTAATCACCTGCCTAAAGGTACTAAGGTTAAAAGGGCCACCACTAATGCAATAACATTTAAAGCGGTTAAAAAAGCTATCCAAAATGCATATGATATAAGCGAAGAAAATGATATGGTGAATGCTTATGAGGCCAGGAGAATTCTAGATAGGCTTGTGGGATATAAATGTTCTTATATTACTCAGCAAGCTACTGGTGGAAGGTCTGCTGGTCGATGCCAGAGTGCTGCGTTGCGTATCATCGCAGATAGGGAAAATGAGATTAAAGCATTTGTTCCTGTCGTCTATTGGCCTATCATGGCAGAGTTGTTAACTCAAAGTAAGCCTAAAGAGAAGATTATGGCTGATATTAAAAAGCCAAAGCCTCTTGACATTTCGACACAAGCAGAAGCTGACAAAATCATTGCGGTATTAAGAAACGGTCCAATTAAAGTTTCTAAATATGAACAGAAGAATGTGTCTCAAAACCCTTATGCTCCATTCCAGACATCTACACTGTATCAGTGTGCTGCGAGTGTGGGCATTAATATGTCTAGAACGAAATCTGCTGCTCAGTCTTTGTATAATCAAGGATTGATCACTTATATGAGAACTGATTCTGTTTATATCGTTCCAGAAGAAGTAACCAAGATCAGAGATCATATCAAAACGAATTACGATTCAAAATATCACACAGCGACTGCTAATTTCTATAAGAATAAAACAGCAAATGCTCAAGAGGCTCACGAGGCGATTAGACCTACGAATATCAAATTGGTTTCATATATGAGCGGTACAACTGATGAGAGAAAAGTATATGAAATGATTTGGAGAAGGACTGTTGCTTCCCAAATGGCTCAAGCCAAGATGCTTAGATCATCTGCTGAGTTCTCGTGTGATAAATACTTATTGGGTGCCAGTGGAAGCAAGGAACTGTTTGACGGTTTTCGTAAGATATGGACATATTCATCTACACAAGAAAAGTATCTTCCAATTTTAACGGTTGGAGAAGAAGTAGACGCAATCGATATCACAACGGAGAGAAAAGAGACTCAACCTCCAAAACGATATTCTGAGTCTTCTCTAATTGAGGTTCTAAAAAAGAAGGCATTGGGCGACCAAGTACCTATGAATCAATTGTGCGTACTATTGAAAACAGAAAGTATGTAGAGAAACAGAAGAAGGCGTATCATGCTACGGCATTAGGACTTAAGGTGTCTGATTTCTTGGTGAAGTCTGATTTTTGTTTTATTGATTTGAAATTCACTGCTGGTGTCGAAACTAAGCTAGATGAAATATCAAATAAAAAGAATGACAAGTTAACTGTCCTTAGCGATTTCTGGCGTAGACTCAAGAAAGACCTAGAAAATGCTAAGACGGTGAAAGATAATTTGTCTAAAACTAAGTTCGAATGCCCGTTGTGTAAAAAGGCTGGTAAAAAGGCATTCTTGATGCAGAAGCATTCTCAGTATGGAGCATTCTTCTCTTGCGAGAATTATAGCAAGGAAGACACCGGATGTAAGTATACGGCACAAGTAAACGATGACGGTACTCCTAAAGAGAAAGTAAAAAAACCGCCACCAAAGAAGAGTAAATTCAAATGCCCCAATTGTGGAAAAGTTATGTTTGTCAGAACAGGTCCATATGGAGAATTTTTGGGATGCAGCGGATTCCCCTCTTGCCGTGGGTTGAGAGATATATCTGGCAATATTAAAAAGAAAAAAAAGAAATATAAAAAATACAAAAATAAATAAAGGTTATAGTTTTTCATTTTGGTATATATTAAATATTAAACACAATGGAGAACAACATGATAAAAGGAGATATTTTCAAAGAAAGAGTCAAAGAGACATATGCTATGACTAAGGATGGTAAAGTTTCTAAAAAATACGTAATTAGAATTTGTGACGAATGCGGCAAGGAGGAAAAACGTTTATTTGCCACGTTAAGAAATGGAAGAAAAGTTCGACGAGGGAATATAGATTTATGCAAAAACTGTGCTAATAGCGGAAAATATAGAAAACTTCCAAAAGGGATAAATCATGGACACTATAAGCATGGTTTGACCAACAACGGGTATAAAAGGATAACGTCCCCAGACGGAAAAAGAATGTTAGAACATAAATTTTTAATGGAACAAAAAATTGGAAGGCCATTAGAAACAAATGAAACAATCCATCATATAGATATGGACAAAATCAATAATAATATTTCTAATTTATATTTATTTAACGACAAAAAAGAACATAATATTTGTCATAGTCAAATGGAAAAGATGGGTTATGAGTTGTTGGGTAAATACATTTGGTTTGACCATAAAATAAACGAATATGCTCTTAAATATAAACGTAGATTTTATCGCAATCCTATAAAGCACAATCATAAAATATATAATAAAAAAGACCCAAGAACAGGATATAGATATGAAGCATGCAATTTAAAAATATCCAATAATAATTGGTCATGGAAGAGATCACATGTTTTATTAATGGAAAAATTTATTGGAAGAAAAATATACAGAAATGAATGTATCCATCATATAGATGGAAATTCTCTGAACAATGATATAAACAATTTATATTTAATGACCAACAGCGACCATGGTTGTGCAACACGTACTTTGCAAAAATGTATAGCTCAATTGTGTATCAAAGGAATAATATCTTTTCAAAATGGTAAGTATTATATTGATAAGAAATGGAAAAAGAAATAAGTAAGAGAGGTAATTATGGCTAAACAAAAAACGAAAGAGGAAACAGGTGTTTTGCATAAAGCATTAACATATTTGGCTGGCCCTATTGATGACGCACATGATGACGGTATCGGATGGCGACAGTCCCTTGTAAAAGGATTGAAAAAACGCAATATCAATTTGACTGTTCTTGATCCTACACATAAATTGGGTCATTTTGCCCCAGAAGAAGTGGGAGCAGAAAAACAGGCACATTTGCTGTTGAAAAAAGAACATAGATGGAATGATCTATCTAATCTCATGAAAAAAATAGTAAGAATTGATTTGAGAGAAATAGATTTTATCGATTTTCTGATTGCCAAAATAGATACTAGCATACATATGTGTGGCACTTATTCAGAAATACAAATCGCTGATTTGCAACATAAACCTATTATGTTAATTATCGAAGGCGGTAAAGAAAAAGCCCCATCGTGGTTATTCGGTATCGTAGACCATAATCTAATGTTTGATAGCGAAGATGAGTGCTTAGATTATATTGACGCGATTAATAAAGGCATTATACCGCTCGATAGCAAATGGGTTCTTATTAGACAGGAATTCAAAGGTATTCTAGATTAATGGGTTTTACATTTCTCAGTTGGTGATGAAAACTAACATTACACTATTCTAGGTGAAGAAAAATACCGAAATTAAGAGTTAAGGAGATCGATATGGCTCAAGTTAAACCTACATATGAAGAAGTTACAGAATTCTCAGATACAGCAGAGAAATTAGTGCAGAAATATCCAGACATGTATAGTCATATTGATGTTAACATTATCAAATGTTTAGCAATCAATAACAAAGAGCGACCTGACAGTAGAAAGCTTTGGGAAATCAGAGCGTTGCCAGAGTACGCTCTGCCAGATTGCCCTTATGCGTACTACGTCATTATATATTTGGTAGATTGGTCTGAAATGCCAGAAAAGATTCGCAATAGGCTTATCGCTACTATTTTGTATGCGATACCTGATGAAGAAGGCAAAGTAAGACCGTTCGACTTTAAGAGTTTTGGTCCCATGATTAGAACTCTAGGCGTAGATTATCTTGAGGACGAGGAAGGCCCAGACCCACTCGCTGACGATGTGGAATGGGCGCTATAAACAGGAGTGTAAAATGAAATTTCAATTAATTGAAAAAAATGAGTATAACGAGACATCTATTATATCGACTACAACAGAAATAGAAAGCATTGTAAAATTGGCTCGTGAAAAAGTCACAGAAGACAATATGGCAAATGCTTTTACTATGGATGAGAAGCTAAATGATTGGGAAACTTTCTACGTTGAAGTTCTTGACGAAGATGGCAACCCAACCAATGAGGCTGTATATGGTGGTATGGAAAGACAGAAGCATTTCCTATATTACTTCACCGATGATGGTGTCAAGAAGGTATTTCTTGATGAAGTTACAGCCCCTATGCGTTTCTATGTTGGAACTGACAACGGTGAAGATTTCTTCGCCAGTGTTCCTTCCAAGAAGCGTGTTGGACAATATGATACTGTAGATAGCCTTGGAAGCGAAGCATTGCAAACCAAGGGTGTCTATTACGTTAAAGTTCTCAAGTAATACATATCGAGGTTAACATAGTGGGAGATGAAATATGGCTGATAATGATCCGTATGCAGAGAGGAATCTAAAAGATTCGGGGGAACGTCAAGAGTTTTCTACAGGAGCAGTGAGAGATACACAAGGCGGTAAAGGGCGATATGATTTATTGCCCGCATCTGCTATTTTCGCTATTGCCAGAGTTTTCGAAGAAGGGGCTATCAAATACAAAGCCCGAAATTTCGAAAAAGGCATCCCTTTAAGTCGTTTTATTGATAGCGGGCTTAGACATATCTTTAAGCATTTAGAAGGTTATAGAGATGAACCACACATGGCTCAAGCTGCGTGGAACATATTGGCTTATATTCATACCGCTACTATGATCGAGAGGGGTCTTCTTCCGGAAGAATTAAATGATTTGCCAAACCATCTTAATGAAGGAAAAGCATCTGTTTTGTAGAGCGTCTAAGAAAGGGAAATAAAATGGGATGGTGTGGACATGGACTTTACGCTGGTGATGGAACGCAGAGTTGCCATTGCGATTTTTTAGAACAGATGGGAATTTCTGATGATTATGATGAGGTATTCGAGTGGATGAGCATGAGCAGAACAACGGTGCCAAAAGATAGAAGGCATCTACTGAGAAAAAATTATAAGCTTGCCGTAGACAAAATGCCTAAAATGAAATTTTGCTTCGGTAAACGAGTTAATGAAGATGATATGCTGGAATGGCAAATGCTTTTATCTTTATTCGTAGATAACCTGGTAAAACCACCAAAGATAATTGCAGATAATGGAATTAAAGCCACACAATATTTATTGGGCGATCACGCTTCAGATTTTGATAATCCTGGTGCTAGACGAAGTTCTCTGAAGGCTTTTTTAAAAAGAGTAGAAAAAACGATTAATAAGAAGAAATAAATGGAGTAATAATGCAATCTAAAGTTCCCCTTTCGATTAAGTATCGTCCCAAAAAATTGTCTGATATCGTTGGTCAAGATGTAGTTGTACGCATCTTGATCAATTCGTTTAAAGAGAAAAACTGGCATAGAGCCTACATTCTCGAAGGATTATTCGGTTGCGGAAAAACCTCAATTGCTAGAATCATGGCAGCAATGGAGAACTGTGTTAACGCCCCGACTACAGAACCATGTGGAGAGTGTGAACCATGTAAGGCTATCTTCGAAGGTAAATTTATTGACGTAAAAGAGTTAGATGCCGCATCAAATGGTGGTGTCGACAATATACGTTCTTTACACGATGAAATAGGTTTCTGTCCTATCCATGGCAAGATCAAATACATTATCATTGACGAGGCTCATGGGTTGACCGGCTATGCTGCGGATGCTGCATTGAAAATGATTGAAGAGCCACCAGATCATGCAAGATTTCTTCTTTGCACTACAGAGCCTGAATCATTCAAATCTACAATTCCTAGTAGATGCATCACATTGAATTTCAGAAAAATAAAATGGGACATACTATATCAGCATCTGATCAATATAGCGAATCAAGAAAAGATGGATTATGAGGAAGGGGCAATTAAAGTCGCTGCTCAATTCGCAGACGGAAGTTGTAGAAATGCATTACAGAACTTGCAGACTATTCTAAGTTATGCTGGTACAGAAAAAATCACTACAGAAATGGCTCGTGATGCTTTAGGGGCGATTGATAATACATTGTACTATCAGTTTGTGCATAACATTCTGTCAGTTAACGCACCAGAAGTTATGAAGGGTGCAAATCAATTGCTTGTGCAAGGTTCCAACGCTGGCAAGGTGATACAAGGGCTAACTAACTATTTGAGAAATTTACAGTTGTATCTTGTGGGCGGGGAAGAGTCGGTGAGTGGATGGCTGACTGACGAAGAGTTAAAGAAAATGCAAAGTCATGCACAAAAGGCTAAACCTACATTGATATACAATTTTCTTAAATTGATAGTAGAAATGAGAAAAGGTTTGGAAGTCAATATAAGTGCCCAAGCGTTGTTGGAAAGTTTCTCTGTGGGTGCAATGATGGAAGTAGTTAAAAGTAAGAAATAAGGGAGAAATCATGAAGGCAATAAATATTATTGAACAGTATATGGGACCAGCAGAAATGAGTCCTTCTACAACAATCAAATCTGATGCTAACCACACGAGAGTATTGATTGAGAAGGAAGATGGAACTGTAGAAGTCATTTTCACTGGTGGAAAATTCTGCGAAGAGACATACAAAAAACGTTGCAAGGACGCTGGAGGAAGAGAGTTTAATCTCGATGTCCCTTCTCAATCAGAAGCAGACGCAGTAATAAAAGAGTATAAAGCGTTATATGATGAAGATGACTCTCTAGAAGATTATTTAAAGAAATTTGATAAGTTTGCACAAAAGAATTTTGAAGCCGCTGATGAAGATACTCTTGAATATCGTAAACAACTCTTGAAAAGTGGATTTTCTGTAGCTTTTGGTGTTGGACTTGATAAAAGAGAGGTTTTAGATGTATTGGAAAATCCAGGTGTGCAATATTTAGTACGAAAATACTCTAAAAAATCTAGCGAATAAATATCAATAATCCGAAATAAGAGTTAGGAATATTAACCGTAAATCTAACTCTTAGATACGAAAGGGGTTATTGAAAATGGCCAGATTAAGAAAGTTTCTGGTCAAGGCGACTACGGCTAAAGAAGAAGAAAAGAAGAAAAAGCAAGTTTTACTTCTTATTAAGTTAGTTAATACAGTAAGACGATCTAGGAAAAAAGAAAGAATTAATATCGCTTTTAACCAGATTGTCGAAATAATGCAGAAAAAAATAAATCAGTTAGTATATAAGTTTCATATACCAGGATGTACAAAACAAGATATAGAGCAGGAGGCTTTATTTGCATTACGATATAAAGCAATTAAAGATTACGATTCTTCCAGAAGTGAAAGACATGAACTGTCACCATTTGATAAATTCGCAATGTTGTGTATGCGAAGGCATCTTGCCACACAGCTAAAGGCAAGTTATCAAAATAAAAGTTATACACTGAATACAGCCGCAAGCCTTGATAGAGATCGCAGTTGTGCCGCAAAGTCTGAAGAGAATTTATTTCTTTCAGATATTATTTCCACTACGGATGGGGATGTAGTGGAAGCACTTAAAAAAAGAGAATACTTTGTATTGTTTATGAATCAACTGTACAAACGTCTTTCTCCATTTGAACAGGAAGTATTAAAACTATATAGTCTAAAATATTCATATAATGAAATAGCAGACATAATGAATAGCAGAAGCAAGAAAAAAAGACCAGTAAAAAGCCTTGTTAAATCTGTAGATAACGCACTTTCGCGTATCAAAAATAAAGGCAAAGAAGTGCTGGAAAAATATGGTGATGAAATAGACAGAAAGAAATTTAAACGCAGAAACAAAAGTAAGTAGATGGTGCTAGTAATGGTCGTTAACATGGTAGAAAATACTTTTGAAAGGAGTGGCCATGAAGAGTTGTTATGAGTTAGACCCTGTATTGTTCACTAAAAAAAGCGTACTCGAATCCCTTGAAATGCCTATTGTGGTACGTGTAAAGGAATTCAAAGAAGATTCTGTAAAAGATTTTGCAGAAAATATGTCTAAAGCACATCAAACCTCACAGCCTATCATTCCAATTGTTATAGATTCGTATGGTGGCGCGGTTTACGGGCTTAACGCAATGATCTCTATTTTAGAAAATGCATCAAAACCAGTAGCGACAATTGTTGAAGGAAAAGCAATGAGTGCTGGTGCTATATTGTTTGCAATGGGAACTCCAGGATATAGATTTATGGCACAACATGCTACTCTTATGTTACATGATGTGAGTTCTTGGGCTTTTGGTAAAATCGAAGAAATGAAATCAGACACTAAAGAAGCTGATAGACTTAATAAGAAAATATTCAGAATGATTTCTAAGGCGTGTGGACATAAAGACCAAAATTATTTTCTTGATATTATACATAAAAAAGGACATGCTGAATGGTATCTAACACCTAATGAAGCTAGAAAACACAAATTAGTTGATGTAATTGGGTTGCCAGAATGCATATTGAAAGTTGATGTTAATTACATATTCAAATGTAATGGTAAGACAATTTTAGAAAGTTTAGAGAGGAACTAAAAATGAAATTTAACGTAATAGTAGAAGGTTTTATTCATGGAGTATCAGCAGCAGTAGAAGCGGCAACTCGTGGTGCAGAAAAGAATTTCTCTGGTGCCGACAAGATCAATATCAAATCGTGTGTAGATGAAATAGAAGCGTCTGCCTTTGGCGGTTTGATGAGTGTCAAAACAACATTCTCTGATCTGGTTGTAGATTCTCTTGGATATAAGTTTGAAGAAGAAGGAATAGCTACAGTTAATGCAAAAGACCTGATGACCGTGTTGAACTCTTTTGCTATAGATGAAGAAGTCATTTTCGAATTGAAAGACGGATCGAAAGATGGTAAGGCGACAAAAGAATTGTCAATAACAATGGCTTCTGATACTGACCAGTTCCAGACCCTTCCTTGTTATGACAACTCTGTGAATTTACCAGCAAAGTCGGATGCTTTTTCTAAGACATTAGAACTCAATAGGGAACTATTGTTATATGGTCTTGAAAAAGTCGCTTTTGCCATTGGCTTTGAGGGTACAAAGCAAACATATTTGTATGCCTCTTTGAGAACTGCTGAAGATAATATTAAATTCGCAGCAGGCACAGGCACAAGGCATATCGTGCTTGATATCAGCGGCAAGGATGTTGTGAAGTCTACACCGAAGGAATCGTCAGTTCTTCTTCATAAGTCTCATATCGCAGTGTTTTCTAAGATTTTACATGCACTGAAATCACAAACTGTGACTATCAAAGAATCGAAAGACGCTACTTCTTCGGCTTTCCAAGTTGTTATCGAATGTAGTCCCCACGAGATTATATTGATAGGTTCTGATCCTACTATTAAGTGGATAGATGAAAACGTAATCCTTGATATGGATTATACTACAAAGATGGTGACTAGGATTGATGATTGGGCGTATGCAGCAAAAGGAACTACGGCCACTTTCAATGATCAAGTCAAGAAAGAAAGACGGGCACACAAGGCTGTTATTGATGTAGATGTCGCCAAAAAAGAAATCGATATCAAGACAAATGAAATGATGCGTTCTAATCGTAAGGTTCCTGTCGTAGAATTGGATACGAAAGAATCTACTCTACCTTCCTTTAACTGTGTTTCATCTTATCTAAGAGAAATACCTACAGTTGGAGAAGAGGGTAGTTATGTTCAGATGGAAATGATTGGCCCCAAAAAGCCTGTAGTATTCCACTATCATGCGAATAAGAACGTTGCAGAAAGGGATACTATTGAGAAGAAAGATACGGCCACAGGTTTGACTGAAAAAATGGCCATTTTCTTTGCTACGTATTCGGCTTAATTTATGTCTGAAAAAACTAATAGATTGTTTTGGCTGAGTGGTAGTTACTACATGCGTCAGAATATCGTTGCTAAGATCAAAGAAAGTGTAAACGACTATGCTTTGAGTATATACGACGAATCTGATTCGGCAGAATATATCTATTCACAAATTACAGAGCCTTCTTTATTCGATGACAATAAGATCATCATCTTAAAAGCAATTCCTGATTTCGGCAAATCTCATGCTGCGAACAAAAAGAGATTATTGGCGATGTTTAATGAAATTCCTGAGAATTGTTTTGTCATTATTGATGGGGTGTCTACAAAGAAAACACCAGCATTATGCAAAGCAGTAAAGAAGATAGGAAAGGTAAAAGAGTTCGATCAGTTTCTTAAGCCTCGTGACGCATCGAATTGGGTTGGCAATCGTTTCAAAGAACAAGACAAAGAAATATCTAGTGAAGATATCATGTTTATAGTTGAGTCTATCGGTCAAGAGGACAAGGGAGTAAATGTAGATAAGATGTACGTCTGTGTCAAGAAGATATGTGATTATCTTGGCAAAAGCAAGAAGGTGACTAAGGAATCTGTTATTAAGGCTTCTGACAAGTACAATAGATTGTTTGTGCAGGGGATTTTCAACGCATTGGATGATAAGGATTTTGTGGCGTGTTCTTCGATGTTGTATTCAGCCTGTTGTACTGATAAGATCAAGAATGTAGCTGAAACCATTTTCGCTTTATGTTCTTGGAGATTTAGGATGTTGTGGTTTGTCAAAGAATCGATAGCAAGAAAAAAGACACTAAATGATATAACGACTGAGATTCAAAATGAATTGCCGAAATTGACCAGAAAAGGCAAAGGCCCATTTATGAATTTCACACCTGATTTGACTGCGGACGGTAAAACAAAATCGCCTTATTCTAGTTTCGTATTAAATGCATGTGTAAATGGATTTTATGGGAATACGCCATCTATCCGAAAATATAAGAGAGAAGATATATTCAAAGCTATAAAAACTCTTGAAGAATGTATGATTAAGATGAGATTCAGCCAAGACGACGCAGAAATACTGTTGCTTTTAGATAATTTTTTCATGACATTAACAAAGAGTCCTTTTAGCTATAATGAATTGGCTCAATTGAGGAGAATGGATTGATGGGAGAGAAAGATTATCAATTCGATAAAATAAACAGAGAAATCTTGATTTGTATACAAGATTTATTAAGCGTAAGTAATTCCATCGAAGAATTTATCGCAGAAGGCACACAACCGCAATTGGATGCTATTGCCGAACACGCTGAGTCTGTTGACACTGATTGGGAAAACACTAAAAAGCATTTAGTTAAATTAATTGATATTATTACTGGGAAAGAAGAAACAGTATGGCCTGAAACTATGGGAGAGGACTTCATGATTTGATGTCTAAGCAACGAAAGAAATTAAAGGTAGTTTTGGACCCCAAAACAGGCATAGTTGAAATAGAACAAATCGGGTGGGACGGGGGCGACTGTTCAGGGGCTATTGATGATCTCATTAAAGCCTATGGAAAAGAAATAAAAGTTAAAAAGAAATCAGGTTGGCATAAAAAGTCAGTTAAAAAGAAAATAAAGAAAACAATTGATAGGGAAACAAGATGAAAGACTATTATTCAATTTTAGGTGTTGAGAAAGATGCTGAAGGAGACGAAATTAAGTCGGCCTATAGAAAATTGGCTAAACAATATCATCCTGATGTATCAAAAGAAGATGGCTCAGAAGAAAAATTCAAAGAAATTACAGAGGCATACGAAGTCTTATCTGATTCTGATAAAAGACGCAATTATGACCTTGGTGATGCCAACGGAGTAAATCTTAATGATATATTCATGAATTTCCATCGAGGAGCATATGGTGGAGGTACAATGGATTTTCCACAGCAGGGTAATCATATCAAATTCCCTATGCCTCTTACTTATAAAGAGATAATCACTAAGGATTTAATCAAAGATATTACAGTCACTCGTCAAGAGGAATGTGCCGTCTGTAAAGAGCATCCTGGGCTTAAGGAAGGGGCTTCTAAGCACGAATGTAATGATTGCAGGGGTCAAGGTCGAATAAGGGAAGTATCTACGCATAAGGACGGTATGCAGATGATACGAGAGACTATTTGTTATAAATGTAATGGGACTGGTAAATATATCGATAAAGATGATGTGTGTCCTGAATGTAAAGGAACCGCAAGTGTCGAAAAGGAACGCACGTTCTCTGTAAAGATACCAAGAGGTATCCATCAAAATCAAGTTATCGCTATGCAAGGCGAGGGAAATTGCGGAAAAAATGGTGGACCGAATGGGGATATCTATGTTATAGCTGTAGAGCAACCTCATGAAATATTTGAAAGATATGGAGACGATGTTTTCCTTAAATTGCCAATCACAATATCTCAAGCGGTATTAGGCAGCGAAGTAGAATTGCCAACTGTCTATGATAATATTATCAAGGTAGAAATACCAGCCGGATCAGTTGCTGGCACTATGGTTAAAAAATCTGATTATGGTATGCCAATACGAGGACATGCAACAGCAAAAGGCAATATGGTAGTGGGTTTAAATATCATTGTCCCAGAAAATTTGACGGATAAAGAAAAAGCTTTATTTGAAAAAATTAGAAATATAGAGGACAAAAAGGCCGATAAAAGAATAGAAAAGATTGAAGAATACATTGAGAGGGTTAGAAATGTTCAAGAAAAGAATAGTAACGGGACAAGTGAAAGAGACGAGGCCGAAGTCGGAGTTTCCTAAAGGCACTCAGTATAACTGTGATGGTCATATCTGGAAAGTTGTAGAAGAAGTAGTAGACAGTTCTTGTGAATGGCGTAGAGTAATTTCAACCGATTGCGGCGATGAAGAATTACTTGAAATTGAAACATTAAAGAAAGATTTAGAATCAGGTAGTATCGAATTTATATAATGGATGGTAAAATCAAATTAATCATTGATTCAGATGGCATTTCATTTCGTAGACACGCTCCACATCTTAACAAACACATTAAAGAGATTATTTTAGGAGCGACCAGCGATACTGTCGCCCTACAGGAGTTAGACACATTCTTGAACGGTTCTGAGAAAATCACACCGATTGTTGGTGAAGATTATTGGTGTGGTTAATTTTCAAAAGATTCTTTATCTATAAATCTTACACATTTTTTGATAATTTTCTTGATTAACGCTGTGTCAGTAATGACTACTTTTGTCCCTTTTTTATCTGGTTTGAATTTGGTACGGAAGTCAGTTCCTTTATAACCAGATAAAACAGTAAACCCAGGATCACCAGCTATTTCTATCCATTCTCCGTCCCAAGAAAGCGGCACAAATGATTTACCCACAGTATATCCATCAATTATATCTTTTGGGATGATCGTCAATGTGACATTTACCTTTTTTACCGTATCCAATGATGGAGTTTTTTCTTTTATGGTGTTATCAAGTTTAGTTGCCTTGTTGTACAGACCGGGCATCATGTATTTCAGATGGAATAAGAATAACGGAACTATGTCTCTCTGATATCCTCTAATTTCTTCGAATGTAAGTTGGGTACGTGGGACGAATTTTGTTAGTGTCACAATGGCTTCTGGTGTAAAATGTTCTTTTTTCAAAAACGGAGTACCGCTTACCATAAAACCTGAGTGGCTAAGAAATGGTACTTCTTTACATACAGTTGCATAGGAATATGGGAAAAAGATGTAATCTCCGATTTCTGAAACATGTTTTTTGCCATATGCATTTGGCATTTTCGGACCGGCATTTACTTCGTCTCGTGCATCTGATAAAAAATTATAATATGATTTTGCTCTTCGACTTGGCCCTCTTAAATCTGAAGAACTAATATATGGGCATTTCGCTCCAAATACTAGGATCAAAGGACGGATGCATTCGCCCCTGGCCAAATATGGACATTTTTTCGTTGAGTCTAATGAACAAAATGATTTCTTGAGAGTCGGATGCCATTTATTATCTTTGTTAGCCTCTGCTAGATAGACTCCTATTAACTTCTTTTCTGCCATCAATTTCTCCTTATGAATTAACACCTAGTTCTTGGAACAGATTAATTGCTTCTTGTTTGTCATCAAGTAATGCTTGCATATATGCGGTGAAACCGCTGTTATCTTTTACGGTTGTATCTATTCCTTTTTTAACCAATTCTTTTATTTTCTCCAAATCGCACACATAAACTGCTCTATGCAACTCTGTCCTACCAAATTCATGACGTTCTTCTGTTGTGCCTGTTTGTTCAAAAACATACTCACCAGTAGATGCTTCAACTCCGCGATAGTATTCCATCCAATTACTGACACGATCTTCTCGTGACAATGGTTTTTGTTTTGTATAATCCGGGGGTTCAGGTTCTTTGAATAGAATATCTTTTTCATACATATTTTTGATTACAGAAAGGATGCGTTCTTTCTTTTCTGGTGAATATTCTTTTTCGTCCAAATTATTACTGATTAATTCCAAAAAGTCTTTTAGTTCTACCAAGATTGTTTCCTTATTTAGTTTCAACAAAGAATTTCTTAAACTCTTTTACTTCGTCTTTAGTTAAACGAATCGATAAATGATCATATTTATTTCTACCGAATTGTTTCACGTACATCGTTGTAACCATTTCTCCTGATTGAGATATATCAAACGAAATGTTTCGTTCATCATTTCCAATATTTTTATGCATGTTATTTTTCCTCAGATTGTATTATCTCGCCTTCTACTGTCTCTGCGACGGGAAGGGGAATGTCGGCCTCGACGAAGCGAGGAGTGTTATATCCCCATCCTTCAACGACGGTGAATGCCGCGTCGTCGTCATCAGATGAGCTACTTCCATACGCAGCCCATTCTCCGTTCCTGTTTATTCCTACCGCTATTCGTACTCGTATTGTATCTTCCATATTATTTCCTTTATTTCAATTTGGGTAAAGAAGTCAAACCATAGCCTTTCATAACTTCACCATCAATAATGACCATATTCTCTAATTCATATCCTTTATATTTTTTTTTGATTTCTTCTGCTGTTAAATGAAGGATGTGTGGTGATGGAATGTCCCAATGTTCATCATACTCGAATCCGCCTTCAATTACGATGTATGTTTTATCGCTTTTCTTTTTCTTCATGCCTTTGTCCTCTGTACATTATAGAGCGTAGATAAAAAAAGAAAAGGCAACATAGTCACCTTTTCTTTTGCATGAATATAACGACTGACAACACTTGTCGTATTTATCTATCGGAATATTAGAGGTTTCCTTGAACAAAGTCGCTAATGATTCGTGGGCAGTTGGCATCGAACCCGGCAATGTCGACCATTCCGCCATCATTCGGGTCTGCAACCGTGAACTCAGTAGCAGTCATTCCGATCACGATCAACTTAGAACCAATACCCATAGCCTGACGATAGTTCCGCAACGCCTTAGCAGGCTTAACATCACCACGCCAAGTTTCGTTATCAGTGATAACAACGAAAGCGTCTACAGGAACCTTATTCTTCTGTGCCCAAATCATAGGCAACGCACAGTCGGTTCCACCGAAACTCAAGTTTCTAGTCTTGTTAAGAGCGCTGTTCAAACTGTCTCTTGCAGTAATCTTCAAATCTACTAGTTCATGACAGAAACCACGAATCTCATAGTTCTTTTCAGAACGAGCAATCGTCATAGCCATTGCTGCCGCACCTTCGCTTGGTAGCAAGTTAGGAATTCCACAGATGTCACTCCAAGTCATAGAACCACTTACATCAATACCAAGCATGTAGTTAGCACCAGTAGATTCAACATAGTTGAAACTCTTGTAGAAAGCATCTTCCAAAGCGTCCTTAACTTGAGAGATAGGATTCCAAGACAAATTACCACGGAAACCATGTCCCTTTTCGTAGGTACGCAAAGCCGCAAGCAGTGCGATAGGATGCACACGAGCAGTCTTTAGATTTTCCTCGTCTGTAAGTCTGTCAACCACTAAACGAGTCTTGTCACCCATAGAAACCAGAGTACCAGCAGCGGTCAAAGGACCAAGACTACGAATCGTAGCAGTCATAGGCATATGATTTACTAGTTCATCCAATACTGCCTTTTCCTTCATGAACTGCGTAGGAATACTTTCACGAGAAAGCTTATATTCCTTGATGATGCTAATAGCGATCTTAGCATTTTCTGCACCCTTAATCAATTCGTGACCATAGATGTAACGCAAGTCCTCATAATCGTTTAGGTTGTCGAAACTCTTATCAAACCCTTCAACTCCCTTTGCGGCATAACAGAAAGCCAAGTCGTGCGCCTTCGTTGCAGGAGTTACATGAGCCTTACGCAGAATATCACGGTGACTCCAAGGCAATTCGCCTTCTACGGAACGAGACTGGTACTTGCAAATCTGATAAGCAACAGAACTCGCGCTCTTGTCGTTATACCAATTTGCGAAAGCCTTACGCAGACCACGGCCCCAACCAGTACCTACCTTCATTTCCTTAACGAAGGAAGCGAAAGTGAACAAATGAGTACCGATACGACATACAGCATTCAGATGTGCCAAAGCATACTTACGAACAGCTTCATTTTCATGAACTGCTGCAAGAGCCAATACAAAAATAGCAGTGTCGTTCTTGGCGATACGACCTTCGTGACTCATCTTAACAACTTCGTCAATAACTGCCACATGATCCTTACCTAAGAAGCTGATAAGGAAATCGGCGTTATTACGAGAAAGCTTACGCTCCGTAACGTAGTAACTTCCGTTTGTAGTTCCAAGTGTCAGGAACCTACGAAGACGATTGATATCACTTACTTGGTAGACGAATCCACCAGCGTTATTCTTTACCTGATTCGGTTCGTCCTGAACCATTTGATGTGCGTTCCCTCTAACTGACTTTCCAGAAATTTGAGCGATGTTCTTAGCCATGATTTTCTCCCTTTCTTTTTCTCAGACCCATTCGGGTCAATTCTCACAATTGTATTATAGCAAGAGATAGTGGAAATTTTCGTGATGTGGCAAAAAAAAATACGACCAGAAGTTCAGGGCCGTTAATACACTTTTTATCCAATAAATCAGATCAGGTTGTCACCTGTTCCCAACTTTCATTTTAATTTGCCTACAGTTGTGGTCAGCAATTTTATAATTAATAATATAGCCTTTAGGGGTTTCTGGTCGCATATATTGTAACAGGCAAGGATTGCTATAGGCGTTTTACGTGTGCTACCGTTGCACCACAGCCATAAAAGGGTAAAACTTGAAATATGGCCGCTAGGAGTCGAACCCAGTTCTCGGATTTATGATATCGTTAACCTATTGGCTTCAGCCCGTATACATGCTCGTTATGAAGTTTTCAAATAATATAATAAAAATAGGCAAGTTGTTGTAAATAGGATTGGTGGTGCGGCCCGCGAAGGCCGCGATCAGAGTTAACCTATAAACTTCAGCCCATATTTAATTCTAATTTGGTCGAGTAGTTGTCGATAGCAATCGTTATCAGGTTAGGTTAAGCTATCAACTTCAGACCATTAATGCTGGGGGTTGGATTTGCACCAACTTTTGCTATCTTTTCGAAAGACCTTCGGGGGGACGAACGTATCCGAAGTAGCAAATACGCCTTTCAGCGATTTCCCAGCGGATAAGACTATATAAAACTGTATTTTATTTTCAATAATGAAGTCAAGCTGTTGTCAATACCGTTTTTGGCCTTATTTAATGTAAGTTAAGGTATCAAACTTCAGACCTCAGTATATTATAGCGCCAAGTGCGTTTTTTTAAGTAGCCGGTGAAAATTTTTTTATGAACGGTTGACATAGTTAAATCTAGACATAAACTTTTCCTTCGCTTTATATGTCTCTCTGCCAAAAAAGTCTATCGAGTTATCTGCTAAATCAATTTCTAGATTTTCCCATCTATTTTTGAGATAATTCCTTATCCATTGAAACAAAGGTTTTTCACTATTAGTATGTCCAAGTTCAATAATATGGTCAAATCTATGAGGAGTATTATCGATATTTGATGTTAATTCTCCTGTAATAAAAACATCAGCTTTAAATTCGTTCACACGCAGTGGAGTATTCTCCCAACCAGCATGAGTCAAGGCCAATCCTCCCATTCCAGAACAATACAGAACGTCGTGAATTGGTTTATTGTTTAGGTCTTTACTCCATATGCAACCGTCTACTTTAAAACCTCTTCTTTCCAATAAATCGGATAACTCGTTAAACAACAAGGGTTTAGGCAAAAAACCATGGTAATATATTCCAGCAATTTGTTTGGTATGAGTAAATCCAAATCTTTTGGCGAAGAAGCCATTATGTCCTTTGGGTTCGATATCCATTGCGATATGCATAATAACTTGTGGCACATCTACTAGGAAATCGTGATGGCCCACCAAGAGATCGTAATCGTTTTCAATGAAGTAATTCCTTACTTGGCCAGTAGGTGTGGTAGCTAATAGAATTTTTTTAACTATTTTATTAGGAGTATCACTAAATAATCCCCATCTGTCACAAAAAAGTTTCCACTCAGGCGACTCTTCTGGATATATCTTTGCCAAGTAATTAGTAATCTCTATTTGAGAGGGTAATCCCTCTTTTGGAGTTCTTACAAGGGGATTCCCCTTATATTGAGTAGAGTGTGGACTTTGTGGAAATCTCATATTCTGTGTCATCATTGTTCTTCCTTCAAACAATTATAGAAAAATTTTTATTTGTAAAAAGGAAAAACTTATAAAAACTAAAATAAAATAAATGATCTCCTTTCTCTCTTTCTGCTAGGGCGGCAACTGTTTGAGTTGTCGCCCTTTTATATAAAAGGTTTTTGGTGGCTTTGATTAAATGTATAATTATGAGTATGCAAAATATATTGGAAAGACACAAATCACTTCTTCAACGACTATAAACTGCCGTAGATTGATTGTCCCTCCGATAATTATAAATGGAAGGAGATTAGTATGCCCTACGTAATAATATCTATTGACCCAGGACTGACCGGTGGTATTGCTATTATTGATGGAAGGAAACGTCCAAAGATAACGAGAATGCCTGTTGTTTCAGTGATGAGAAATAAGAAAAAAAAGAACGAATACAATTTAGAGAAAATTGTTGAGATTTGTAAGGAATATATTGATAAGGATGTAGTCTGCGCGGTTGAAAGACAAAGTGTAAGACCTGGCGAGGGTAATGTATCAGGTTTTACGACTGGTGTGGGCTATGGATCATTAAAAGGAATAGCCGTTGCTTTAGGCTTTAAACTATTAACAATTGTTCCTGCTGTTTGGAAAAGGCACCATAAAGAGCTAGATACTGAATTGTTTCTTGAGTTACGAAAAGAAATTAAAGACATTAAACAAAAGAGCAAGGTAACAAAGGATAAAGCCCTAAAAAAACAGTATAAAACAGATATAGCTAGAGCTAATCGTAAATTAAAATATGAAGCCAAGAAGCAATCAAGGCTATTATGTCAGAAGAAATACTCTAGACTAAAGAATGAATTAAAATTAGTCAAAGACGATGGAAAATCTGATGCTTTACTAATGGGCTTATATGTGAGGGATAATATCAATGAACTGGTACCAACAAACGAGAATGAAGAAACAGAGCCAATATTGGCATCGAATGCTAATAAAGCAGCAAAAAAGACGAAAAGATAAAGTGCCGGGTGGCCTAGCTGACGATAAGTGTACTGAAGATTTTGACGAAGAACAGCTTCGTAAAGGTATGCGAGTCGAAATGGAACATACCAACAATAAAGAGTTAGCTAGAGAAATAGCGATGGATCATTTGGTAGAGCATCCCAAGTATTATGATGAGTTAGAAAAAATGGAAAAAAAGCTAGAGAAAGAAGCAGTTGCTTTTGATTCTTCTTCTTTGTCTACTCTGACAGATAGAAATCATTTGAATGAGAAAATCAGACGGTTTCAAACCGCTGCCGAAAAGTTGGCATTTTTGAGAAAGGCTATTGCTCAAAATCCACCTGAAGCACAAAAAATATTAAAAGAGATCATTGATAGTAAATTACTTTCTTCTTATCCTGAATATCAAGAGATGTTGAAAGTAGCATACTATCCAACGGCAAGAGATAACTATGACAAATTTTCAGAGATTTGTGATACCGTTTTAGAGAAAATAACAGCAGAAGTTTCGGAGATGGAAAGCATACGTAAGGATTTTACCAATAATGTTTTCCCCAAAAAAGTGAGAGAAAGGGCCAATAGGAATGGGTAAAGAAATTCAGAAAAAGTCGGATGTTGTTCCGGCTTTGCTGGTCAATTACGCAGATGGAATAAGCGACGGAACTATTTCAAAAAAGAATTGTAAGCTATGTCAGTCTCCATCTAGGGTGGAAGTGGAAGAAAAGTTTTTGGTAACAAATAGCTTTACTGCTGCTTCCAGAATTTTGGAGAAAAATGGAGAAGATATAGATTATTCTTCTGTTAGACGACATTTGATGAACCATTTGATTGTTCAGCAACAGCAGATGGCTGTAAAAGAATATGCTTCTCAGATTTCAAGTATTTTGAAGGAGCATTATAATATAAGGACGCAGATACTAGAACGTATCAAGATCATGAATCGAAAGATGTATGTTATCGAAGCCATGACCGAAGGACAGACTCTAGATGAAATGCGACGTAGTGCTGATGCCATAAAGAAATTAGTGGACACAATCGCTAGTGCAGAAAAAGATTTGCAAGCGATTGATCAGACTATGCAGCCTGTACAAATATTGATTAATAATTTCAAAAATATCATTCAAGAAGAGTTGAAGAAAACTAATAGCGATGATGTCAAAGAGGTTATTAAGACTATATGGAATAAGTTAATTCATAGTGTAGAAGAGGAAATTGTTCCAAAGGGATAAATTATGGCTAAATTCAATTTGAAACAGTTAAAAAAAGATATAAAGAAACAGGCTTTAAAGAGAAGAATTGATCAAAGGAAGCCAACTAAAAAGACAGCAAATGCATTCCCTTCTCTGCGTAAGAAACGAGGCGGATGTGGTTGCGGAGGTTAAAAATGGGAGACGCACAAGCAAAATCTGTTCACGAAAAGATAAATGAAATTCTATGTGATACTTCATTTAAATATGATCAGTCTGCCTGCTTGTGCGATTTACTTAATTCATTTCGTTATTTATCATATGAATTGATTCAAAATCCTCAGATGCTATTAGAGGATTTGATTCAGAACAAAATAGAATCGAACAAGGGATATTACCCATTGGATGTGGTAGAATTGCGGTTGGCGTTGTCACAAGACAGAATTCCGTCTATTAAGCCAATGCTATTTTCTTATAAGTTTACACAAAAGTATTTACAAGATTACCCCTTGCTTCTATGTATAGATATTTCTAAAGATGATTATAGCTGCTTTGGCGGATTGGCTATAGGAGAATATTATTCTTCATTGCATAACTCTTTAAAAAGAATCTATATTTCATCTAAATTGAGCAAGAAAACAATCGAAGATGTACAAAACATTTTAAAGGAAGAAGATATTAAGTGCGATATGATAGTTGATACTAAAGTTCCAGGTTTGTCTAATCCCAAATTGGCTGCTGCTTTAAATGCGTATATAGTCAATATATCTCAGCTAGGCATTGAAGACGAAACTATACACGCCGACACTGAAGAGGAAGCAGTTGCCGATGCTATTAACCGTAAATGGGATCGTGTACAACAAGCTAAAAATCTTAGATACAGAGAACATAAGTATAGACCGCAAACATGGCTCAAACTTCGTAATACGGAATTTTGGAGCAATATGGTTAGACATGCTCATACTGTCAAATCAATTAAAATGGCTCAATTGAATGATAATATCCAACTGTCAGAAATAGAACAAAAGATATTTAATTTCATAAAGATGGTTATAGCAGATTTGAAACAAAAAGGAATGGATGCAGAATGTAGAGTTGCTGGCGGATGGGTCCGTGATAAGCTAATGGGATATGAGAGTGACGATATTGATATCGCTACCAATATATCTGGTATACAGTTGGCAAACTATATGTCGAAATATGCTCGTGATCATAATATAGACGGCGTGGGGAATGCCCATGAAGTCAGTCTTGAAAAACTAGTAGATAAAGATGGTGATGAAGGCGAAGAGACATTAAAAGTCGGCGGCATAAATATCTTTGGGCAAAAGATTGAATTTGTGCCAATGAGAAAAGAAATATATGATTCAGAAAGCAGAAAGCCAACTATAGTTTTAACTAACAATGTAGAAGACGATGTACTCCGTCGTGATTTGACAATCAACTCATTGTATTACAATATATTGACTGGCAAAGTAGAAGATTATGTGGGCGGAAAAGAAGATTTGGAAAAGATGGTGTTGAGGACACCAGCGGGTGCATTAGAAGGATACGATGGGACATTGAAAACGTATATTGAAGACCCTCTTAGGATGTTGAGAGTATTGCGTTTCTATACTCGTTATCCTAACGCAAAAATAGATAGTAACATTATCAAGGTTATGGAGCAATCTAAAGACCCTAATTCTGAATTCTCGAAAGCGTATAAGGCGAAAGTTGCACCAAGTAGGTCTTCTAAAGAACTCAGAAAAATGATGCAATCTAAAGACCCAATTCCAGCAAGTAGACTGTTATTGGATTCTAACTTCTATAAATTAGTATTCAATGTAAGTCCTGAATGGTATAACATGGACATGGATCAACAAAGTCCTTTTCATAATCTTACATTGAAAGGGCATACTCTTCGCGTAATGGAAGAGTTAAAAAACATAGCAAACGAAATCGGATTAGAAGACAACAGTGATGAAAGAGGATTGGTTCTTTTGGCTGGTCTGTTGCACGATTTTGGAAAAATGTCACCTGATATTCGTGCCCCTAAGATTGATAAGAAAACTGGTAAGCCAGTTACATTCCAAAGGGGAGAAGAAACTGTAGAACGTATGCGTTATATACGTCACGAAGTGGAATCAGCTACATTCTTGTCTCAGACACTCAAAGACATGAATTTCAATGAAGAGGAACGAGATTTTGTTGAATTGATTGTTAGAGGTCATATGACACCTACTAATTTGAAGAAATTTGTAGAAATGTATGAAGAGAAATCAAAATCAGGTAATTCTAGAAAAGCAAAAGATACGATGAATCGTCATTTGGGACAATTTTTACAGAGTGTAGACCAAAGGCTTGATACATTGATGATGGCTATAGAAAATGTTAAAAAAGATACCAGAATCAGTGATGAAGATAAAGCCAATAGAATAAAAGACTTAGAAAAATGGATTACACCATATGGTCGTTTGTGGCAATGGATTATGTATCATCATCGTGCTGATTCAATGGGCAAAAGTGATATGACTGAGCGTGAAATAGAGGAAACTAAGGCGATTAATCAGAAACTTATAAATGTAGTAAAAAACTATAGAGATACGCTGGGAACGCTTACCAGAACGCCTGTTGGAGATAAGTTTGGTAATGTAATTCGAGAAATGATGCAAGAACTTGTACCAGACTTGCCAAGGGACGCTATGTTGAGCGATTCAAGGATTAAGCGTCCAACGCACTATATCAAGTTTATTATGATGAAAGTGATTGAACAGCAGCAGTTGGGCTATATAAAGACGCTAGACGATGCTAAAGAATTTATTCGTAAAAGTGGTCGTAACTGGGGTAATATATGGAAACAGCAAATACGGAGACAGCAAATGTCAGAATATCATGAAACGAATCTTGCTAATAATTGGTACAAAATGCAAAAGAAAGCGGATGCTTCATCTGCGTCTGAACCATCAGGGTTTGATGGCTACGAAGGGCAAAGCCCATTAGAAAGAGTCGATATGCCATATACAATGGAAGATAGAAGTTCTCCTCTTCCTTTCCAGGTTGGAGACAAGGTGAGAGTAAGGCAAGTCGGAATGATTTATGAGCAAATAGAAGGTCGTGTTGTAGACGCTCAGGAGAATTTGATTGTTATAGATTGGCAGACTGGTAGGTACGCAGGAAAAACTGAGAAGATGACTATGGATAAGGCAACTATAAAGTTGGATGTTATCAAATGATGAATTGGTTTAAAAAGGCTGATGGTGAATATAAAGTGTGGTTAGATGACTTGAGAGAAATGCCGCCAGAATACGATATTCACGTAAAAACCGCATCTGAAGCTATTGAAGTGTTAAAAACTGGTAAAGTAACACATATGTCCTTCGATCACGATTTGGGAGAAGGTAATGGAAGCGGGTATGATGTAGCAAGTTGGATTGAAAGAGCCGCTTATGATAATAGCATACAGCCTATAAAGTTTTCTTTACATACACAGAATACTGTTGGAATGGAAAATATGAGTGCCGCGTTATTAAATGCCAATAGATTTTGGCGAGAACATCAAGAAAAGGAACAAGATGTGGTATAAAACAGCTAAAATTGGGTTTACAAAAGAGCAGTTGAATCGTAAACTAAAAGAATTAGTACGTAAAGATTCTTTCTTTAAATTTATGTTTAAAGAATTTGAAGTTCCTTTTGAAGCAATGGATAACGGCGGTTTAACTTTTATGGCTAAGAAATTAAACGGAAAATTTGCTGAAAGTAATGGCAAATTCATTTTTTTGAATGAAAAATTGTTTGAAAAAGATAATTTCTTTGCAAATGGTATACATTTTGTGGTACATGAGTTATTGCACTGGTTAACAAGACAACGAGAGAAAGACTTTTATTTCACTGATCCAGAAGAAATAGATGCATTCGCTTACGGGATGGCTCACGAAATGCAGAAAGGGAAAGGAAAAGAACATATCGAAAGAGTTTTTTATCCAATTATTAAAGCCCATTTCAAGAAAAAGAAAAATGCAACAAAAATATTTAATCTAATTTTCAAGCTGGCGTTGCGAAAACAATCGAAAATGAAGAATAATTTATCTTAAAAAGGATATTAGCCGGAAAAATCAAAACTGTAAAATAGTAAGATTATAAGGTAAGTCCCTTAATTATGTGGGGTAAATATTATGGCCAAATTGAAACTAAAACGCTATCTTCAAGACCCATCGTACTGTGCTGTTGCCTCTTCAGCTTCGATAGTTAATTATTACAATTCTAAGCTGAATTATGAAAATACAAAAACTATAGCAGAAGATTTTGTTGGCGGTGAGGAAGTAATGTCAGAAGGGATGTATACTGGCGAAATAGCCCAATTATTCAATCTATTGGGTTTTAAGGACGTAACGGTAGTGAGTTCATGTATAGACTACTTAGATTATAGTTGGGCCAAACTTTCCAAATCAGCGTTGATAAAGAATCTTAAAAAAATGTCTAGAATCAGAAAAGACATGAAAGAAAATGCTAAATCGATGGTAAGATTTCTTGAAGAATCTGGATACAATAATCAGCTTATTATTGACTATAAATTTGGTGATTATATTAGAAAAAGCATTGACAAAGGCATCCCTGTATCTATTTCATTCAAATGGACAGTATTTTTGAGGTTTGAAAAGTACAATGATAAGGGAAAACCTGATGCATTTAAGGGAGATGACGAAGAACATGCCGTCGTTATAGTTGGCTATGATGATAAGGGTGTACATGTTGTAGACTCTCATAACAAATTTTACAAATACAGATTAAAGAAATATCGCAAAGGAAGATACCACATTTTATGGGAAGATTTAATGTATGTGATTAGCGATGTTGTTATACCGTCTAATTACCAAGAAGACTTATTAAAATATGAATTTTAAATATGAACTGGTACAAAACCTCACAAAGCGATATAATGCCCAAGCGATCACTGGGCAAAACTGGCTATAAGGTAAGCATTATATCTTTAGGTGGTCAAGGCTCTCTTGAAACTCAAGGCGATGATGATAACTGTATAGACATCATACGAAGAGCCTACGAATTAGGCATTAATTACTTTGACACTTCTCCTATCTATGGCCCATCAGAAGATTTCTATGGTAAAGCACTAGATGGGATTCGTAATGATATATTTTTGGCTACAAAGACAGATAAAAGAGATAGAGATGGATCACTCAAAGAGATAGAGAAGTCGCTGAAGAGGCTTAAAACGGATCATGTCGATTTGTGGCAAATACACCATTTAGACACAATGGAAGAGGTAAACGAAGTTACAGCAAAGGACGGAGCATTACAAGCACTGTTAGAGATGAAAGAACAGGGTGTAGTTAAGTATTGTGGATTTACTGGTCATCAAGACCCAAAGATACTTATAGAGATGAATAAACGCCATGATTTTGATACCGTATTATGCCCCGTGAATGCAGCAGATTGCCATATGAAACCTCCATTCATAGATACTGTTGTTAAGGCTGCAAATAGCAAGAACATTGGTGTTATTGGAATGAAAGTATTTTCACAAGGCTTCATATTCCATCCAAAAGGAATCACAACCTCTTGGGAACCATTGGCTTATTCACTTTCTCAACCTGTCAGCACTTTGATTGTAGGTCATGATAATGTGGCTCAACTTGAAGAAAATGTTGCTATTGCAAAGAACTTTAGTCCTCTGAACGAAGAAAAACAAAAGGAAATAGAAGAAAAAACCAAGAACTATATAAGAAGAGCTTCCTTTTTTAGAAGCCGATATGGAGGATATCAGTCTAGGGACAAATTGAAAGACCCGTTTGTGACTGAAAATGCTAAAGTATGAATTGGTATAAATCAAAAAATATTAAGATAGCTGGTGCTAAAGAAAAAATACAGAAGTACCGTATTATAGACTCCGCTATTATCGCTTTCATCCATAAGTATGAGAATCTTATCGATTGGAATATGATTGATTCTCATCTTGCTCTAACGGATAAAGATGCAGAATTTCACATTAATAAAGCAATTAATTCTAAACCTCTTACAGCATTATTTAACAAAATTAGATTTGGGCCTGAGTCAATTGCTCTAAAGGGAAGTAATTATTATCAAGTTGATCCTGAAAGTGAAGAAACGATTGAGATCAATAAAGAAAAACTTAGAGTTTTCCAGTTATGGTGGGACTTGATGACTCATAAGTGGAGTAACCCTGCATTCGCATTTTTGATGTTAAAGCCAATTTTTGATTCTTCTGGTCCGAACAAAAAAGCCCCGCCTCCAGAAGTGGATGCAGAGGTTGTCAATCGTACTTATAAAGAATTAATTCAAAATCCTCAAATGAATACATTCAAAATTTATATGAAGGATTTGAAAAATGCCACATTGAGGAAAAAAGAATTTTTAGATCATATAGGCTTTGAAGAGTCAATGACTGGATGGTTACGCGTTAAAAGCAAAACAAATGATCCTGATCATTTTGAATATAACTTAGAAATTCTTAAATCTTTAAGTAGGGAAAATAACTGGTGTACCGCAAGAAATGTTGCAAATAGTTATCTATCAGAAGGCGATTTTTGGTTATATATGGTGGACGGAACAGCTAAAGTAGCAATTAGATTGACCGGGAACAATTCTGTGATAGAAATTCGAGGTAAAAACAATCAAATTCCTAAAGACTATTGGGAAGAAGTTATTTCGTTTTTGCACAAAAGCAATTTTGAATATCAGCATAATATCTCCTATAAAAAATTATTAGAGACTTATGGGTTCAACCAAGATTTAAGAGAGATGGATGAAACAGGATTTGTAAATTTGATCGACACTATTGAATCTAAACCTCTCACTTATGAAAAATTAAGTGCAGAAAACAAAAAGAATTTTCCAGTATTATTAGAAGCTGCCATCAAGGGATGGACAAATCCACTCGCATTAGATATACAGAATTTTAGAACCACTCTTAAAGACAAAAGAGAAAAGGAAAAACAAAATCTGCCTGTTGATACACGCACACTAAGCAGATTAGATGATTATAAGTCAGAAGTGATTTATCGGTATAGAAGAATGCCTGTAGATATGCGGGAAAGATTATCTGATATAATTATAGAAGGCATAAAGGATGTTTATGCATATTGTCTGACAGTAGATGATCCTTCTTCGATTTGCGATGTACCTAAAGAAATTGCAGCAAAAATTAGCAAAAAAGAGTGGGTAAATGCCATTTACAGACTTTTTAAAGACTCTGGGGTATATGCTTTAGAATTTCATATTCCAGAAAATGTTATGAATATAGTTGATTCCAGAAAACTGAGAAATATAGTATTACGTTTATTTCTTAAAGACCCAACAGTTTGGGAACATGCTCAACAACAATGGATTGATATGATGGGAGATCAAGAGAGAAAAGTCATTGCTGACGAATTGATAAAGACACAAATTGAAAAAACTTATAGCACCACTGGTACTGCTCCTTTGATTCCAGAAGATTTAGAACAATATATACCATTCGAAAAAATTGTAGAAGCATGGACAAAATTCGTTAGGGATTATGCTGTTCGATATGTAGAAGCCTCGATACCAGAACATATTAAATCACAAATACCAATTGACGAGGTTGTTAGTGGATATAAAGATATGATAAAATATAATCCTGGAATTTATCTTCAAGTGCCACAAAAACTACAACCCATGATTGATCAAGGATGGCTTCGTAGAGCAGTTTATCGATATTTCAAAATCAATATTTTCTCTATTTTCCGCAACCAAAGTGTTAGCGCTTTAGAAATGATGGAGAAATTTTTCCCAAAAGAGTTTATAGGAAAAATGTATACACATTTCTTCAAAAAGAATCCAAGTAGTTATAACAAAATACCAGATCATTATAGAGAATATGTTCCAGAAGATGTTTTGATTGATTCATTTTCCGAAACGGTTTTGAGGCATAAAGATTCTTTAATGAAAGCATTAGAGGGGGATCAGAATATAAGTAATTTTGTGCGTTATATCAAACGTGATTATCGTGATATACCTGATAAAGTTAAAGAAAAAGTACCTAAAGAAGTTATAGAATTGTTACATTTTGCCATAAACAGCGAATTGGCAGCAGACCCATATTCATATAAATCTCTTTCAGCAGCACATAAGGAAGTTATTACGCCTGAAACTATGGAAAGAATTAAAGAATATTGGAGAAATTCAACCAGCAATATTACACACGCTTTTACTCAGTGTCCTCTTGAAGTCCAAAAACAACTTTTTGAAGAAAAGGGGCAATTCTATAACGATGTGGTCGCATCTTCTTTAAGAGTAGTAACAATGAGGCCGTATATTATTTTACAGACTAGCTGGATGCATGAACCTCTTAGGGGAATGATACCGCCATATGTTTATGAACATTTATTAAAAGAGCGACTGCCGGATTTGGGTGAAGCACTTGCAAAAGCTTTTTATGAATATAGAACTTACACCGAATATTACGCCAAGATGCCTGATATAGTTAGAAATGCTGTTCCAGAAAAAGTAAAAAAAGATATAATAATTCCTTTTTATCAAAGGCGTTATGATGCTTATGGAAGAAATGCTCTTATTCCAAAAGATATTGTTCCATTTATAGAGCGGGTAGAACCTAAAGCTTCTGCTAACCATTGGTATAAGTATGCTCAGAATCTACCTAATGAAATAGCAAGACTTTTATTAGAGGCAGAAAAAGGATATGTCGCACCAGAAAGATTACAAAATGTATCATCGTATTTTGCCGATGAATTTACTCTAAGACAGGCTGTGTCTAAGGGTTCTCAAATGGCTCAAATGTCTCAGAAATATGCATTGAGTCCTAAACAGCAAGAAACCATCCAGCAATTAATGCAAGCATTTTTGGGAAAGCGTCAAGAAATGAATGAAAATAGCGATTATCATATCGAACCAGAAACCAAAGAAAACATTTCAGAAATTCCTCAAGAACAACCAGTCGAATAGTCTCTAACCTTCTATAATGAATAGACGCAGGAGATATATCATGACGCAGAAATACTACAAATATCCACGAACTTTTCATTTCCTTTGGAGTGAGAATCTTCAGAATGATGATCGTCTGCTTCCGTCGATGGATGATTTTATAGGTAAAGAAATCGTTATCACGGAAAAAATGGATGGTGAGTGCCTTGACGAAAATGTTTTGATATCAACAGACCAAGGAGAAATTTCTATTGGAGAAAAATGTTTTTGTAATGATAGAGAAAGCTTTGTCAAATATATTGTTCTTAGGTTGAGATTCCACAATACAAAAGAAAAATTTAGGGAACTTCGAAAAAGAGCAGAAGATATCGTAGATGAAGTAATATTTTTGTGGAAAAAGAAGGAAAAAGAACGTAAAGAGGGAAATACTGAAAAAGCGGTTAAAGTAGGCGGATATAAACCCGGCATTAATGAAAAGCCACTTACAGAGGGTTACCAGCCAAAAGCTTCCGCTTCTCAAGAGATCATTCCTCCTTCTCCACCAAGAAAACGTATTAAAGTTAATCCGCAGATGTGTCCTCATTGCGGTAAGGAGATATAATGGACACGATGTATCAAATAGGTGATTGGGTAGAAGTGAAGTCTCGTGTTGAGTTCTATTACGACAAAGATAGGATGCGTAAAACACGAGAAGCACCCTATGATGAGCCGTGGAAAGGGCAAGTGGTTGGTGTCGCTACGAGAATGTTAGGACAATATTATCCCCCTGAGACATCATATAGCCCCAGTTATGATTCGATGACTGACTACGGAGAATATGAGCCTGCTTATCTCACTTGGGAAAAAACGGTTCGTGTTTGGCTGGTTCGCAGAGGCATGATAAATCTACCTGTAGAAGTTTCATCACAGGGACTAGAAATAACTACACCAGAAGAACAGTTACCGTGGATGTGGACTAATCCATTAAGATGTACAAAAGAATATAGAAGTATGTTAAGTAGAGAGTCGCGTGATTGGCCTAGAGACGAAAAAGGCAGATGGATTTCGTTTAAGAAAGGTAAATAATGTCAAGAAAGAAAAAGCATAGTAAAAGTCGTCGTAGACGCAAAATAGGTTCTCATAAGCGTCGTGCAGCAAAAAGACGAAGTAAGGAAAGATAATGAGTAAGCTGATTGTATTACGTGGTCTGCCAGGTTCTGGCAAATCGACCAAGGCGAAAGAAATTGTACAGCAAGACCATAACGCTGTACGAGTCAATAAAGATGCGCTTAGAGATATGCTTTTCTTCATCTCAAAAAGTGATCATTCGGAATGGTCAAATAAGAGAGAAAATATTGTTAAAAAGGCACAACTTGAACTTGTGAGAACTTTACTTGCCAAACATAAAACGGTTATTATAGATGATACTAATTTAAATCAGAACACCGTCCGAAGATGGGAAGATGTAGCATTGCAAGGCAATCACAAATTCCAAATTATTACCATTGATACTGATGTAGAGGAATGCATCAAGCGTGATGCTCTGCGTGATATTACTGTTGGTGAAGAAGTTATCCGAAAATTCGCTTCTGTTCATCATATTGGTAATAACAAAGCAGACGACCAGAAGGCTTTTGACTGTCCTGATGATAAGAAAATTGTCATTTATGACTTAGACGGTACACTTGCTGATGTTGAACATAGATTGCATTTCATTAATGGTGGAGTTCGAAAAGATTGGGCTGGATTTTTCGACGGAATGAGTAAAGACCCTCTTAGAGAAGGGGTTGCCAGTCTAATTACAGATTGCTATAAAGATCACATAACTATTATAGTAACAGGGCGTCCTTCAAATTACCGCACTAAAACAGAGAAATGGCTTAAAAAACATAACATACCATATAAGGCTCTGTATATGAGGAAAGCTGGTGATTTTAGACCTGATTATATTGTCAAACAAGAAATCCTCGATAAATTCTTGCCAAAAGACAAAATTGAGATGATCGTGGACGATAGGAAATGTGTTTTGGATATGTGGAGGTCGAATAGATTACCAGTAATCGATGTCGGCGATGGCACAGATTTTTAAAGCGGTGACAGTAAACAGAGTAAACTTAACAAGGAGTTATTATTATGAAGAGTTATTATTATGAAACAAAGTAGTGCATGGAAAAAATTAGGCAAACCAGTTGTAGTAGTTGATTTCGATGGCGTTATTATGGATTACACCAAGGGATTTCGAGGGGTTGATGTTTTCGATGAAGCCGTTGATGGAGCAGGCGAAGCATTACAAGAATTGCAAGATGCAAATTGGCATATCGTTATTTTCACCACACGGTTTGCTTCACCAGCATTGGTGGAATGGCTCAAAGATAAAAAGATTCCATATAATGCATTGAATTCTACAGATCACAATCCTCCCAATACGTCGCATAAGCCTATTGCTACTGTATATTTAGATGATAGAGCATGGCCTTGGGGTGGAAAACAGTATACAAAAGAAACATGGCAACAGATTGTCAAGGACTTGAAAAAGATGCAGAAAGAAATGTCTGCGTTTGCATAAGGAGATTTATAATGATCAGTCATGCGTTTTACACAGTTGTAGTGAAATTGGCATCGTTCAAATCCATTGAAACAAAAGGATCACCTGTTCTTACTTGTGATGCTGATGAAAATATAGTGGGCATTAATTATGTAAATTGGGCAGATGTCAAAAAGGAAGTAAAAGAATTGGAAACCAAAGGTCTTGAAGATGGCAAAGATTTTGCTATCTTCCACGCGGCAGATGGCAATTTCAAGAATAAAGACTATGAAGTTGTAGAATACCCGTGGGTATCTTTGGATACAGAAAGTGAGAATCTAGTTTATAACAATGCAGTTTAATATTCCTAAACAAGAAGTTATATATGTTTTGTCCGAGAATTGGACATTTCATGTCGATATCGATCACATCAATGGTCAATTTTGTGACTATTTTCTGAATGATGGGATTGGGGAGGGTGTTTTTAGCAGTGACAAACAAGAAGTTATTTTGCCAGCAGGTTCAAGGATACAGGCGTCTTATCTGGATAGTACGAAAATAATGTTTAATTATTTGCCTACAAAACATCCGGAAGACCATAATGTTTTCTCTTTTTGGGTTTACTATGAAGAACTAGAGAAATTTCATTATGATAATTCGTAATGTGACTTACGACGTATCTTTATCCGGATGGCTGACTTAACTTCCGCTTCGGAGATCAAAATCAAATACCCTCCCCCTCCCGCACCAGACACCTTCCATCCAAGGGCGGTGTCTGCAAACTCGTGAATTCTTTGCATTATAGCACTATCCACCATTCTTGGGAATAGTGCTATTTGTGCCTCAAATGATTTCTTGAAGAATGCTCCGAATTTTTTTATATCCTGAGACAATATAGCATCCCAACAACCATCAGCCGCATATGCTAATGCTTTTGCATTGTGTACATCCAAATAAGTATCGCTTAATACATCATAATCATTGTGTCTAGGAAACAATGGAACCAAATAAATGCATTCTTCCAGCCAATCCAATGTCGGACCATTTGTTATACTAACAATATCTGTGGGCCAATAATGATTATCATAATAAGCCTTATTCAGTCCCGGCATCACAATCCCCATGGAGTCTTGGGCACCAGAAACGCAAGTAGTCCCCGGTGGGTTATCAAAACAAAACAATGTTTTTGCTAATTTCTCAAAATTGCCAGATGGAATATCATTCTGCCACAATTCAATTGCTTTCTGTCTCGTGCTTGATGCCATACCACTTCTGTCGTTAAATTCAATCGTTGGTTCAATGCTGATCGTTAACACATTGCCAGGATGATATTTAGACACATATGGTTGATCAAGCCATGAACCAGCCAAATCAATTCTATATGGAATATTGCTATGCTGTTTGATCGCTGTACTGCTACGAGGGGTAAGCCCCTCATGTGGTTTTCGCCGCAAAATTTTATATTGGATGCCCAACGCTCCACAAAGGTTTTCTTTTTCTTTATAGTTTCCATCTTCATTGGTTATGAATATGTCTGGTTTAATTTCTCTGATTTCTTTATCGAAATCTAACACTCCTGAACCAGAAGAAATGAATGCATCCGAAACGTAACGAATTGCTTTGATTAGATAAAGACGCTCTTTTTCATCAACTACAGGTCGTCTTCCTTTTAATTCTTCAATTGTTTTATCTGAACCTATGGCTACAATTAGATCACCATATTTTGAGGCTTCCTCAAAGAAAGAAAGGTGGCCGCTATGAAATAGATCGAAACATCCGCTGACAAATACCTTTTTGTTCATACATTTAAGATCGGATTAGTATGGTAAACTTCTTAAGAAAGGTTGTACAGCAGAATCTTGCTGTTGTCTAGTTTGTTGTCCGAACTGTTCTGCTGGGCCTTCCTGTACGCTTGTAAACGGTTGTCCAGACTGGATGGCACTACCATAGTCTCTGACATGGGCGCTTTCATGTGCGGCTGTTTCTAGCAATTCTCCCAATATCCAAGAGCCTACTTGTTGGATAAGGCTGTTGACGATATCTGGGTCAGTTTCTATTCCGTCCATTTGTGCTGTAGGAGGTAGTGAATGTTTGGCATTATCAAATACCTTTTTGACATCGACATGGATTACGCCAGGTTCATGGCTGATTGCTAACCCTTGAGCAGAAGCATCGGCAATTGGGCTAGTGTCTATTTTTTTGACATTATTTTCTATAAGAATAGGTGCTATACGAGTTTTTACTTCATCTAGTAGTTGATAGGCAGAAATCGTGACTCCTGAACCTGGTATTGCGATATTCTCACTTTGACCGGTGCCAGTGATCTCGATTGCTTTGGCTTGTTCCATCAATTGTTGATATTCAAGCCCTATATTTTGTTGTGCTTTTATAAACCAGTTCATATTTCTCTGTTGGTGATAAATTTACACTTATACTAGTCCTGTATTCAGTGAAAGTATATAAAACCCTTCTATAGATAAGGAGAATTCTAATGAAAAGGAAAACCACAAAAGAACAAAAAGTAGCAACAGCATCAATTCCTAGAGAAAATATTATTGCCCCTAAAGGCACAAAAATAGTTACCCAAGAAGATATTGATATGAAACAGCAAGTGATTACTAATCATTTATATCAAGTCGGTAACTTGGTAGCAGGAATTTGTTCAGCCGATTTAGACGGAGAATATAAAGAAATGCAAAAAGCTATGTTTACTAGTGTTATTGAGAGATCGTCTGATATCATTATGGCCGTTGTTAATAATATGACGCTAGAGGACGGTACAATTGTTATAAATACTAATAGGGAAATTCCATTTTGCGAAACACCAGATTCAATTCTAGACACAGAAAAGATGCGTGATTCCGGTTTGTCTCCATTGAGCTATAAGCCAGCTAATACTCCGAATGTAATTGTTTTAGATAGGCATTCGCTTTTGGAACACAATTTGGTTGAGAGGAGCAATACTCCTATTACCAGTGAAATGTTACATAGATTAAAAAGTAAATTGAACACCATAGATGATCCTAAAAAAGCACAAGGGCCAATAAGAATCGATATGGATGAAGCGGAAAATAAAAAGCTTCCCAAAAACAAGAACAATGAAAATCAGATGTCTACAGAAGCCTCTTCTCTTCTCGATGATTATGTAGAGAAATATAATAAGCAAATTTTCGCTAACCGTTCAGAAGCCGCCAAAAAAGGTTGGGTAACTCGTAAAAATAACATAAAAAAGGCCAAAAGAAATGCAAAACGAAGAAAAAACAGATAAACAATTAAAAAAAGAAAACAAAGAACTTCTCAAAGAGAACAAAAGACTCATAAAAGAGAACGAAGCCGCTAGAGCAATAGCAGAGGAAAAAGCAAATAAACATCCTTGTGAGAATTATTGGTTTCGTAGAGCATTGTACTTAGAAAAAGAGATTGAGAAAAGAGACAAGCAAATTGAAAACATGAACGTAGGAATTTCCGTAGCAGTAATCAAATTGGATATGATAGAAAATAATATAGTTACAATCATGAAAGAAGCAAAAGCATGTTGTCCAAAGAAATGAAAAAATATGCTGTAATTCAAGTGTGGCAATGTTATGATGATATAGAAGGAGTGGAATGCATTGATTCATTTGATACCAAGAAAGAATGCAATAAGATTATCAAGTCCATGACTGATAAACGAGATGCAGAGTGGAAGAAGAGATTTGATTACATCGAAAAATATATTGATGATTTTGAAATACCAAAAATACATTACACCAATTGGAATTATGATAACTGGAAGAAATATCTTTTACAGATTCATTGGTGTTTGGCGAACGGTAGTGTTGACACAAAAAATTTTAAAGATCAATTAAAGATGTATATTAGGGGTGGAACATGTATGAATCTGAAAGATTTTAATCCGCCAGATTATTCCGAAATTGGTCAATTATTTGTAGTTAAATTAAAATAATGAAAGGTTCAAGACAATGAAAAGTATTCATATCGTAGAAAAAACACTTCCGATGGCATGGGAAAAGGCAGTTTTAGCATGTTGGAAACAAGGGGAAAGTTTTCCCACTGAATATGACAAGCCTAATGATCCAAACAGCAGAGACGTTGTCGCCCTTATTCATGTTACAGAGCCATTTTCTGAGCCTAGAATTCATAGGGCATTTCCAGGCGGGTTAGATGATTTAGAGAAATATAGAGCAGAAGTCTTATACGGTGTTCACAATCATTGGGTAGACCCTGTTGCCGGTAAATGGGAATATACATATCATCAGAGATTATTTGAATACAATGTTCCACGAAATATTGCAGATGGCTTCACTGGACAATTGCCTATGCCAGACTCTATCATTAATCAAGTAGGTAGATGCATAGAAATGCTAAAGAAATGTGGATATACCAGAAGGGCACAAGCAGTTACGTGGAAAGCATGGGAAGATTTAGGCATTCATGATCCTGCTTGTTTACAGAGATTGTGGTTCAGAGTACAAGATGGAAAACTGAACATGAATATTCACATTCGTAGCAATGACGCATATAAAGCTGGATTTATGAATATGTATGCATTTATTGAATTGCAAAAATATGTTGCCGAACAAGTCGGAGTAGAACCAGGTGAATATGTGCATATCGCTGATTCATTCCATATCTATGGAAGTTACTTTGATGAATTTAAAGGTTTCCTGAAAACAGTTAAAGATAGAAAAGAAGAAGATAGAATATATACAGAAAAATTCGCAATTCCATTCTTCATTGATGGTTGTGACACGCTTTTGGCAGAAGATGATATGCCAGAAGATAAGAGGAAATTGGTTTTGGCGAGAAAAGCAAAGCTAGAAAGTTTATCTTAAACCATATTCTTATTATACATTAAAGACATTGCCTTTAAAATGTTATGTGACATTTCTTCAGATGTGACAGTGGTATGTATACTGCCATCGCATGCACCACGACACCTATCTCCACGATATTCGAAATCACGACATTCTTGAGGTCTATTTTTATAAATTGTACAATCATGTGTTTCAGCCTCACATAATACACAATATCCATCATCGCATGTATTGAGCATTAAAACATTAATTAAATCTTCGTTAGTCCCACGGATTTGCAGTACGTCATGTCGTTGTGAGACTTCATTTACATTAATATCAGCAGCTTCTATTCGTTCAATATCAATATCAGTTAATGTCACCCGACATTTACAGCATGCTGCACACCCCCGACATAAATTTGGGATTAGATTTTTCAATATTCCTCCTTAATGCCAGAAGGTGCCAAGCAATTCAACATTTACAATGTAAATATCACCACCATAATTATCGCCAGTCGCACCACCATTTGCATCTCGTCTCAATACGAAAAATAAACCTTGCTCTGGCAATGAATCAGGTACCGAAAACTCATATCTCGATTCATATATCTCATCAGAACTATTTAATACAGTAGTGGTTACATCCGTAATGGTTGTTTCTGTATTTGTTCCATCCAAAATTGTACCCACTACCGCTTGCCCATACACGAAGTCGAGTGCCACATCCCCAGATGCTTCATCGGAATTTGGTGCCCATCGCACGACATATGTTAGCGGTAAAGATGTATCTAACCCAGAAAGCACAGGGATCGCCTGACCGAACCCATCTATGCTGCCATCTTGAAATTCATTCTTTTTCACCTTAAGATTAATAATTGCCCCAAAATCAACATTGTTGTCTTTAGGGGCGAATCCGTCAACTTCATAGGTATTTCCTAGATTAATCCCTTCAATGGTTCTCGTGTCTCTTGCGGCTCCCATATGCTCTATAAAACCATCAGCATTAATTTCAGTTCTATTTGTATGAACTTTAAATTGTTGAAAAATCGGAGCGGTAGTAATTGCGGTAGCAATTCTAAATCTAATCCAAAATCTACTGGTCCCAGTTGTTGGTGGGTCACTTTTTGCCCAATCAAATCGCGTACTATCAGTAAGATCATCAAAACGAATTTGTTCTGAACTTACTCTCTCAAATATTGCATTACCATATTGTGTATATGGGCTATTCGAGGCTGCACTCATTTGATTAAATTCAACCCATGAACCACCACCCACAGTTCCATCCCAGTATTCAGCTATAATTCCACCTGCTCCAGGAACGGTGGCAGTCGCTATAGACACTTTAATACCAAGAAACTGTTTGTAGTCTGTGGCATCCTGCAAATCAGATGACACATAAATTGCATTATCTTGAGCGACACCTGTAAACGTAAAAGTAGAGCCACTAGCACTAGCTGCTTCTGCACTTACGTCCACAAAAACATTCCCGGCGGTTTCAGTATAAACAAGCATTCCTCTTGTATAGCTGTCGCCCTCACCGAGTACCGTCTCTCTGCCCTTCTCTGGAGTACCGACTTGGACTTCCTCTAGGAATAAATGTCCTTCGTCTCCTTCTAGATCACTATTGAAGTCTATTTTTACGTTATCTGGATCGGTCATTGAAAGTTTTGTGGCCAAGAATATGCACGAAGTTAGGTGAAAATCACCTGATGCTGCTTCTTGCAAAATATGCCAAGTGCTATTATCATCTGCTGTAATACTTACTCCGTGAATAGTGTTCAAAGTTCCGTTAAGCCCAGTTCTTGCCACGTTTGTTCCGCCTAGACAATTAACAAGATGAGGATGTAGCGTTCCATCATTATCGCAATAAAGGTGGTTAGTTGCACCACTACTAAAGCTGTTGTGAATCAATAACGTGCCGCCATCAGCAAAAAAGGCATTCCCTGTAGCACTTGAGAATATATTAGATGCACCAATCCAGCCGCTATTGGTAGAATGTAAACCATTGGTGCAACTTGATTTGAATTTTGTCTCCTCAACTGTTATATTGCCATTGGCCGTGTCCGACTGAACACAAGTTTCAGCATTTTGAAAAACACAACGCACAATTTCAGCTTCATCGTCAGAATAAGCGGCGATATCTCCTGTAGGTCCGTCTACTCTTAAATTATAGAGAACCGCATCATGCCCAAGCGTAATAAACGTGGCATTATTATTAGACGCTTCAATAAATGTACATTCATCGTTTACCCCCATAATTGAAACATAATCAGGGACGGTAAACGGGGCTTCTACAAACGTGCCTGGGGTTAATTGGATTACATACCGCTTGGCAGATGAAGCATCTCCCAACGCGTTGATCTGAGCAATCGCATCGGCGATTGTTGTATATTCGGCCTCTCCATCCACCGTGGATACTGTTACGATCTGTTCGGACATGCGATTATCACCGACCATAGCCCATATGCCAGTAGCACCAGACCAATAGCTGGTAATAGTGAAGCCTTGATGGTTCTTACTTATTGTCTGCGATGTGTATCCACCTATTTCTTGCACGCCGCCCACAGTTGTGACAATAACTTGGTTTGCGTCATCTGTGTGCTTATAGAACGACATCCTATCGCCGTTATTCGTAGCAGCACTGTTGGAGATAGTAATTGTGATATCACCAGCAGTCGTATCAACAAGGAACACGCCAGTGACTGTGCCTGCGGCATCTAAATCGGTACTCACATTTATCAGCGTTACTTCCGTAGCATCAGCTACATTCTCCCATTTACCAGTTACTGAATTATATTGTAAGAATTCATGTGCGGCGACACCTGAAATGCTTACTGATTCTGCAAAATCTTTAGCGTCTTCTTTTAGATGCCAATAATTAGCAGCTTCTCCACCTTGTAGGCCACTCAAACTATTGTGGTCAGATATACCACCAGCTTTTACCCAATCGGTGCCATTAAAAATATAAGCAGAACTTTCGGAATCTATATAAGTTGAATTACCAGAGACAACTACTGTTTCATCCCATGTCGCTCCATTGTATTCATATACATTGTCTGCGGTCCAACCGTTGCCAGATACAGAACAAATATATCTATCTCCGACACCGGGGCCACCCGGCAACGCACCTGATGCATCGTGGAAATCAAGAACCGCTTCTAACCACGCACTAGCACCAGCCACGGCCCCGTCTACATATCCTTTTGTTGCAGCATCAGTATTGTCATCAATACTACCACTGATCGTGACACCAACAAAGGTGGGCTGTCCTCCGGTTAAATTAGTTTCTTGAGCAGCCGTTAAATGCTTATGATCGCCCACAGCGCCGCCCTGCAATCCTGTTAATGATTCATGATCGTAGGTCAATGCATTAATTTCAGTCTTAGTATAATAATCGTCTGGTCCATTACCAGAGTTGGTCAAATTACCCGTTCCATCTAAACCCGCAAAATCTCCGATTACAGGTGCTGATACTTTATCTGCTTTCCCATCGACATCTACAGTGATCTCTGCTATTTCTGCATCAACTTCAGTTTTTGTATATGTTTGATCTTTTGTATACACATTATCGCTTAATGCGTATGGATCAAGTTCATTTTCTTCAACAGACACAACGCCTGTTTCGGCTTTAGAAACACTTAATCTGGTTCTATCTGAATCCTTATTTTTAACCAATCTGAATTGACCACTATTTAATAATGATCGCAAATCTTCTGACTGTCCGATTTCAGATGGTGTATAATATCTCAATAAATCATGAGTATCATTTGGATTAAATGTCGGAACATATGGCAAATCGCCTATACTAATCATACTGCTAGTAGTATTAGTAACACGCCAATACTCTCTTTTACTACTATTTCTGTCTCTACCCATGTCTGTATAACTCCTTATTAATTTAATTCAATGTGTTTTTTATTTTTCCTTGTAAACTTTACGGTGATTGCTCGATATAATATAATGAGAAACTCGTGAAGAAAAAAGATAAAATTTTTGTGAAAACGACTGTATACTTAGTATACCCATATGATGAAAGTGCATCTACGCTACAAGATATGTGCAATTTATGGAGTATTAAGCTTTTAGAGTGTGATACTACAAAAAATAAAGCGACGATTGCTTTTCCTCTAAAAGTATTCAAAAAAATGTTTGAAGAAAACCCGAGAGTTCAAGAATATGAGCCATTAGAGGGCACTGAAAGGTTTATTAAGAAAATGATAGTAAAAGAAATAATAGTTGAGGAAAATAAAAAACATGGTAAACATCAAATGCCCCAACGAAATTAAATTAGCTTCACCCAAAAAGAAAAAAGAATTCATCATCTATCTCGATATGGATGGTGTCTTAACTGCATGGACAGAAAGAGCTTGTGAAATTTCTGGCCTTGATATAAAAATCCCAGAAATTCGTGATGAACTCAAAAAAGGAGCATATCTCGATGACATCAAAGGATATGGGGAAGATGTTTGGGACAATGTAATGGCAGAAGGACAAAGCTTTTGGGAATCTCTAGACCAATATCCTTGGGCTAAGAAGCTTTTTGACACAATGCAAAAGCATGGTAATGTATATATTCTTACGTCGCCAGGCGTTTGCACTGATGCACCAAGTGGCAAAATGGTGTGGATACAAAACAATTTCGGCGATATCGAGAAATTAATCATTTGCAAAGATAAATATCGCTGTGCCACCAAAAACACTATTTTGATTGATGATAGTTACAAAAAAATTGATGCTTTTAGAGAAGCTGGTGGTCACGCATTTTTGTGGCCGAATCCTTGTTCCCTAGAAGATGGTGATATTGATGTAGACGAAACAATTGACAAGTTGGTGGAAGAGATAAAATCCTACAAAAAAGATTGAATAATTTTCTCTTTACCGTCTTTAATAATGATCAACACCTTGCCGCCCGTTGATTCAAACCATCCTTTGATTTGGATTCTATCTTTATGGATTAGCGTGTGACATGAACTACAACATATTACGACATTAGACGGTATGTATGTTCCACCATCCTTGCCGGGTACAATGCGGTGATATTCTAATACATCAATATCTTTGTCGTCACAGATTGGACATTTCTTTGCTGCTGATTTATCTACTTCTCGATTGATAAGTTTTCTTTTTCTTCCCATGGTGATACCTCATACCTATATTATCGTCATACCGATTAAACAAGTGGAGCAAGGAGATTCGTATGACAAAGATTAAGAGTATCCATCTAAAAAACTATTGCGGATATCGAGATATATTTTTTGATTTTACTGGAAATAATCAAATAAACAAATTAGCAATGTTTGTAGGACCAAATGGTTCTGGTAAATCCAATTTATTAGAAGCAATCCAACTTTTGTCTGCTGCATCAAGATTTTCTCGCAGAGATATGTCATTGACATGGCGTAAATATACATACGATCCTGATTACAATCCCACAACTCAAGAGTATACGATAGCTTATGCTGACCATATCAAAAAAGACAAAAAAGGTAGAATAGTTATTGATAACACTAATAATCAGGCGAATAAGATGCCAGGATTGGAAACACACGATCCTGAATTTCTGAAAAAAGTTATTGGTGATCTTGAAGAAATGGAAATAACTGGTGTATTCTCCACTAACGACGGGGACAAAGAAGTAATAGTTACTACAAGAGGCGTAAAGAAAAATGAACTGTCAGCAGGCATGGGTGCTATTTCTTTTGACTATTTTATAGACGCAGACAATCCAAATAATATGGCCAAATTTCAGTTGCCAGTTGAGAAGGAAAAAATGTTTATTGATTTGGCTGAAACTATTTATGGATACAAATGCTCTTTAGAGAAAAAAGTAAATAATATCGATGGGGAAATTGATGAAAATGGAAATATAGTAAATGAATATTTCTTTACTGATTGCGTTTTAACAAAGCCGTGGGGAGATAGAGTTCATTTCAAACGTATGTCAGACGGAGAAAAGAAGATTGCGACATTGATTCGCCATCTTTGTGATCCTACTTATATGGAAGAATTCGATTTGATTCTTATCGATAATTCTGTAATGCATGTCTATGCAAAGAGACACAGGCAAATGATTAAAAAGATATTGGATACATTTCCTGATAAGCAATTTATTATGACTACTCACAGTAGTATTTTAATAGACAGTTTACCAAGTCGTTATCTATATGACGTAGAAGACTATAAAATCAAAGAGGCGAAGAAAATGGGAATAAAATTGATTTATCCTGATAGCCAATCCAAACAATTCACTCCATCTTTCAAGCTTTCTGGCATGAATGCTGCTGAGTTCAAGATTAAATAATCTCTGTTGGTGCTGAACAATCTTGTACAATGGTCATGTAACATCTGAGGAGAAAACAATGGTAGATTATATCCCCATCTGTGTAATTTGCGACAATACCATGATAGAGGTTGATAATGATAATGGTTATATTTGTCCAATATGTGACCCCAAAGGGTGGAAAGACTACATGGGACGAATATATGAACAATTACAAATAGATAAAAAGGAGAGACAAATGGCTAGAGAACAAGTATACAAAGCAATCGACAGCGAAAGGGAATACCAAGACTCGATGGACGGCGTAAGTGAAGCCCCGAGTGTTGCTTCTGAATTAATATTGTTAGAAGAATATGTTGGACGAGCAAGAAATACTTTTACAGAAACTTTTGGTGATCCTGAAGAGCAACCCACAATGAACGTAATTCGTAAAATTGCCGGGATTGCAACACGAGCCATGGAAAACCACGGGGCGCCAAATAGGGAGAAATAAAATGCCTACAAGAGAACAAGTATACAAAGCAATCGACAGTGAAAGAGAATATCAGAATTATTGGGACAACAAACGTCTTAATGGGAATGATAATGAAACACAGATGGACAAAGACAAACCTGTTGAATGTTGGGTTCTTTGGATGGAAGAATATATCAAAAAGGCAAGAGAAGAGGCAACTGGTGATTGCACTAAAGAACGAGCATTGCACCAAATCAGAAAAGTGGCCGCTTTAGGTGTCGCTTGTATGGAATCCCTTGGGGCACCAGAAAGAGAAAAGAAATAATATGATTACACTACAAGAAAATGCGAAATCTGGAATTGGAATCACTGTTTTATCAATTGAATTGGAAAAATATGGAGTAGAACTTCCAATTACAATGGACGAATTTTTGGAACGCGGTCTTAACATGAAGAATATGTTAGACAAAAATTTATTAAGCAGAGAAGCCTTTGAAAAAGATATACAAGGACATTCATTAAGATTAATAGATTTTATCGGTGTGAGAGAAAACATATCTACACTTCTAGAACTTGGTAAAAAAGATTTGGCCATAGAATATTTGTGCTATGCAAATTCATTGGGGTCAAAACTGAGATACATGGATACGATAGGAGACAAGTTGGATGAATAAAAGACCCAAAAAAGCCGCAGAACTTTTGCAGAATTATAGTGTAACATCTGGTCCACTGAAAACCATGGAAGATGGTAAAGATATTCCATCTAAACCAAGAAAAGGCAGATGGATTCAGACTTATGTTGGTAAGAAATATTTCCCATTAGACCCTCGACCAGAAGAAGTTGACATTAAAGATATCGCTCATGCTCTAGCGTTAAAATGTCGTTTTGGTGGGCACTGTAAACGATTTTATTCGGTTGCAGAGCATTCTGTGCGATGCGTAGAGTATTTTGATAGGCATAATCATGAGAAGATACTGAGGGCTGGTGAATATAACGTGGGAGATATCCATACTGATTGGGTCAAATTCCATGAAGATATGCATGAAATTCAAAGATGGGTTTTGATGCATGACGCAGCAGAGGCTTACTTGGCAGATGTGCCAAGACCAGTAAAAAAGTGTATGCCAGAATTTAAGGAATTGGAAGAGAAAAATCTGGAAGCAATTGCAGAAGCGTTTGAAATGTCTTACCCAATTCCTGAAAGAATCGATGAATATATCAAAGAGGCAGATAATGCTCTGTTAATGACAGAGAGACGAGACAATATGAGTAATCCGCCTGAGAAATGGGATATCGATGGAATTGGTATTGAGCCTGATTGTTATTTTGTTATACCAATGACAGCGGAAGAGGCGGAAAGAAGATTTTTAGATAAATTCGTATTTTTGTTTCACTACGATTTTTTAGATAAGGAGAAAGAATAATGTTAGATAACAATGCACCAACCACTGGTTTGGAGTGTAAACAAAGAACACTAGATACTGATCTAGATTTAGAAAAAATTAACGAATCAATTTAATGGATAAGATAAGAGCCATATCACTATACGGTGGACCAGCCTGTGGCAAATCAACAATCATGTCTAAGCTGTTTGCTGACCTGAAAATCCAAGGGCATAGTGTTGAATTAAGCCCTGAAGTCATTAAACCATTTACGTATATGGATTATAAGATACAAGGATATGATCAGATGTATATCCATGCATTACAAATGCGACAAGCAGATATCTATTTAAGAGGATGCGATTTTATTGTAACAGATTGTTCACCAACAGTTAATCTATTTTATGCGTATGATTACAAGTACCCATATGCAGATGGGCTAAAAGAAATTGTTAAAGTATATGATAAGCAGTATCCGTCTTTACATATCTTTATTGACGCACCAAGGGTGCGTGAGCATTATCAAGAAGCTGGACGTTTTCACACATTTGATGAAGCGGTGAGCATAGATAAAGCGATGTTAGAGTTTATGACAGATTTTTATGGCGAAGATGGATTTGTTATTTTGCCAAGAAATTATGATGAGATTCTGGAATTCGTAGAGGATAGGCTATGGGAGAGTGGGGATATGTCTACGTCTGCCATAACTATAGAACAAAAAGCAATAGCAAAAGAAGCGATAGCTGATGAAGATCGAAAAATATTTCGAGATTTAGAAATTGCAATGAATATAAAAGGAGAGAAGAATGACTGAAATTAAAACCGATGTAGAAGTGATGGTTCCAAAGTCTGCTGAAATATTTGATGGAATAGTAACAAGCGATTTGGACGGAATACGAAGAGCGTATAAAGCAGCAGAATTATTTTCCACTGACCCAAATACTCAAAATGGAGCGATCCTTGTTTCTAAGAGTGGAAACGTTTTGGGAGCAGAGGCTAATCATTTTCCTAATAATGTAGCAGAAAAAGATGAACGATGGGAAAGACCTCTTAAATATAAATATGTGGAACACGCCGAGCGGGGCATTATTCTTTATGCTGCCAAGATGGGTATAGCCACACTAGGTAAAACTATGTATTGCCCGTGGTACGCTTGCACCGATTGTGCTAGAGCAATTATACAAGCTGGAATCGGTCAAGTTGTTGGTCACCAGACAACAATCGATAATACACCTGATCGATGGATGGGTGAAATCGAATTAGCACTATCTATGTTAACAGAAGCTGGTGTCAATTATCGTTTTGTCAAAGGCGAACTTGGTGACGTAGAAATCCGTTTCAATGGAGAGATACTACGCCCATAAGGAGAAACAATGGCTGATGAATTTGGAAGAACAACATGGGATAATTTCAACATGGCTATTGCCATGCTGGTAACATCAAGGTCGATTGATCCGAGAACGAAACATGGTTGCTATATAATAGATAAGAATAATAAGCCTTTAAGTTTTGGATACAATGGGCCATTGAGGGGTTCAGATGATGAAAAAGTTTCATTACAACCCCCTGATAAATATTTTGAGATGGAACATAGCGAACGTAACGCAATTTTCAATTACAATGGGTCACTGGAAGGGGCTACGGCATATATCACAGGATTCCCATGTTCTGATTGCTTTAGGGCGTTAGTGCAAAGTGGAATCAAAAAAATTGTCTATGGGCCGATCACTTCTAATATGTTAGAAACAGAAGAAGGAAGAAAAGAACTTGCGGCCATTCAAAGAATGGTCGATTACTGTAAGGGAGTAGAACTTATTGAATTTCAAGGCGATTTTTGGGAATCGTTTGAAATCATGAAACAATATTTAACGACAAAAGGTATTAAACAATCTAAGGAATCATATGAGTAAAAGTTTAGATAACCGTCGTGACAATCGTACCGAAAAACAATTTAAAAAAGACATTTCAGCGTGGGAAGCAAGAGAAGACATTTGGGCAGAAACAATGAAGGCCGAAATGGAGCAGTGCGGCCACAATGTAGAAGTTGAGCATTACGGAATAGGTGATGGCACTGGCAAGATGATTGAAAATGCGACGGTAAAAGATTTAAGTCGTCCAGATAAAAAGTTTGTTATTGATGGCGAAACTCATTTAGTGGAAATCAAAACATGTGATATGGGAAAAGATTATCCTGATCTTCCATTTATCACAATTAAAACTAATTCAATGAAAAGTGCCATTAAGGAAGAAAACGGTAAAGTTGTAATTTGTGATCGTGAATGGTGGATGATACTTCGTAAAGATGTTTTAGAAAAATTGTTAGAAGTATATCCTCATAAACTGTATCACGGTTTTTCTCCAAATAAGAAGGCGATTAGAGTGCCTGGCAAAGATTTGGCCGGATGGCTTTCTAACAAAAGAGAAGATGGGAAGATAGAAATTAGACGATGGAATAAAGACGCTGAAAAAGTTATCAAAAAACATGCTGACAAATTGTTTAGAAAAGCAAAATATACACGCAAAGGAAAATAAAATGAATAGAAGAAATTTCTTAAAAACTTTAGCAGTTGCTAGTGCGAGTGGGGCATTGCCTATCAAATTATTAGCATCTAACAACAAGCCACTTCATTTAAATCAAGAAGAAAAAGAATTTGTTGCCAATCAAGTACACCATTTTATTTGTAGACATGCTGAACATTATTGGATAACAAGAATGTGTTTACTTGTAGATGAAATTCCACCAAAGAAAAAACCTATTTATGAACGAGACTCTTATAGCAAAGGAGATTTTGCCGTTTATATGAGAACTGATTTCCCTATGTTTTTCTCACCTGTATGCCCAGCTAGGCCAAGGGAAATACAGCAACGTTGGAGATTGCCATCAAGTAATATATATCCAAGTTTTTATTGGCAAAACAGAAAATGTATTACGGTTCCCACTTATGATATCGAAGGTACTTCTTTGCAATTCACTGAAAAAGAAATTAAAGGATTCAAAAATAAAACATTCACAAAGAGTGCCAACGAAAAGGTGAAAAAACTTTCGGAGCATTTAGAGAAAACAGAACTGAATGATTTGATTTATCTGTTGGATTTTAACTGTTTATCAGAGATTGAAGATAATTATTGGATGAATCCATTAAAACATTGTAAGCGTTCTCGTAATTTACAAACACATATATTTGTTTGTGATAAAAAGGAGGATTTGCACGATGCCGTCAATGATGCTTTCGCGTTTATAGAGTGCCAAGAAGATTTGGTGGTTAATATGATTATTAATCCAAATACAATGGAAAAAATAAAGCACTTATTTACTGATGATGAACTTGAGATAAATGAATATAGGAACTCGTGGCATTTTATAAATCCTTTATACGGCTATATGTGGCTTTGCAGGATTTTAGTTCATGAGGCTGTTCCAGAAAAGTCCATATATATTATGGGTTCTCCTGATCGTTGTGGTGTATTGCCCCTAGAAAAAGATTTGCAAACACACTATAATGATGATAATACATGCACAACATCGGAGAAAATAGGAATGTCTATTGTATATCCCAATTCTGTTATGAAAATTGAACTAGATGACTCTATAATATAATAGAGGAAATAAAATGCCGAAATCACTGTTTCGCTATCCTGGCGGAAAATCAAAAAAAAGCATATTGGATAAACTCTGGGCTAAAGCGCCCAAAGAGTTTTCTGAGTATAGAGAACCATTTGTAGGCGGTGGAGGGCTGTTTTTCGATATCCCTAGCACCAAATGTAAAAAACGGTGGATTAACGATATAGACAGCAATCTAATAGCTGTCTATGATGCTTTCAGGAACCGCCCAGAAGCCTTTATATCGCTCTGTAAGGCCATCGAACCACAAAAGGCGGGCGAAACCCTAACTTCCTCTAAACCAGGCGGAAAAGAGATTTATAACGCTCGTTTAAAAGAGGTTTTCGATAAATTCGTTGCAGATAAAGACATGGATAGGGCATTGCGTTATTTCTTCCTTAATAGGACTAATTGGGGTGGTAGAGTTGATTATGACAGACCTTCACGATTATACTATTCAAATCCTCAAGGATGGAATATCGTTAAAGGCGATACACTAGAAAAAGCAGCAAAACATATAAAAGGAGCAAGAATAACCAATCATTGTGCTTCTATCTTGCTTAAAGAACCAGGTAAGGATGTTTTTATATATTGTTTTCCAAAAGATTCTAAAGTTAAAATGGCCAACAGAACTCTTAAGAAAATACAAAATATTGAAATTGGAGATAAAGTCTTAGGAGGCAGGACAGTCAAAAAAGTCTTTTGTAATCATTATAATGGCAAAATCGTAAATATTAAAATTCAAGGCTCACCGTTTATGATAAATATTACTGATGATCACCCGATGATGGCTATAAAAAAAATAAATTCTAAACAAGAAAAAAGAAACGTTGAGAAATTAGAGAAATCGATAAAACTTATTGATGCCGGAAAATTACAAATTGGGGATTATCTATGTGTCCCTGTTGGCTGCGACAACGGCAATCAATGGAACTGGGGTTTTGAGCCGTACAAAGGTGACCCATATTACGGCGATAAAAGAAAAACCAAGATAAATAAAATATCTTTTATTCAAGATGATATTAAAATTGCCAATATATTAGGGCTTTATTCCGCTGAAGGAACTGCCTCAAAATATATAGTGCATTTTTATTTTAGTGTAAAAGAAAAAGAAATAATCAAAAAGCTTTGTCAAGATATAGAAGATGTATTTAATTATAAGCCTGTTGTTTATGAAAAATCACCTAGCGATAGTGTAACAACTGTTGCCATCCACTCTGTTGTAATAAGCTCTTTTATCCGCAAATGGGTTAAAGGAAAAAGTCGCAGATGTGATATCCCTAATAAAAGATTCAGCAATAAAATATTGGAAGCTCCTCAGAAAATATTATTTCAGATTCTAAAATCGTGGCTTTTGGGAGATGGGGGATTTTGGAATCCCGGTAACGGTAAGGGTAAAGTAACTGGCACTAGTGCTTCTTATGAATTAGCTTTACAAATGTATGACATAGCTCTCCAATGTAAATTGCGACCTGGCTTCAAAAAACGTCAAAACTGTTATGATGTTTATTTTTCTATTGCCGATGAAATTAAAAAATTAGGTTATGACATCGAAAGCGGCAAAAGTAGACCACAGCGTAAAATAACAAACGATTATATTTTGTCAAGAATTACAAGAATTTCAAATATTGATTTTTTAGGCAATGTTTACAATTTACATGTTGATAAAGATAATTTGATATGTGTGGATGGTGTTATGTCGCATAATTGTGATCCGCCTTATGTCGTAAATTCTGATTTAGCTAAGAGTTCACAATTGTATGCAAATAATTTCACAGAAGAAGATCATATTAAGTTGGCAGGAATTATTAAACAATGTAAACACAATGTGTTAATTAGTTACGACGATCATAAGTTAATAAGAGAATTATATTTGCCAAAAGATGGATTCCATATTTTCGATGAGGAATGGACATATTGTGGAACGTCGAGTTCAGAAGATGCTGGCGAAGACAATAAACAGAAAAAAGTCGGCAAGGAATTATTAATTACCAATTACGAAGTCGAAAAAGAAACAGATTTATTTGAAGAATAATTAAGTTAATTTTACTGACACTATAATGAAAATGAAAGGAGACGCATTATGGGTGGTTTATTAATTTTGATTGGTTTTATTATCGTGTTTTTGCTCCCGTCTATAGCAGTTTGGAAATTGAGCGGCTGGGGCAAATTAGGCAATGTAGCAATTTATTTCATGTTGGCAGGAATATTGGTTGTTCCACTTTGTTTGGGAACCCTATATATGACTACGGGCCTTGGACCCAATTATGGAAGCGGTGAAGTTGATGTAAATATTATGCACTGCAATTATGAAGGCATAATTTGGGAAACATATGAGATAAAAGGAACTGCTGGTGAAGAGAACAGAGATTTTATCAAGTATGGTTTTTCTACCAACGATGATAAGATTGGTAAATTCTTACAAGATAACATTGGAAAGAATGTGCGTATAAAATATAAGATATGGCTTATGGCCCCAGCTTATGTTGGAAATGACACATGGCAAATTACTGATGTAAATGACGGAAATGGATGGCTTTCTGAAAGAGAATAAAAATGGATAAGACAAGTTTAGGTGACAGAATAAAAGGATACGAGGGAGTTTCTCGTAATTTCCTTGTAGGAAGAATGCCAGTAATCTGTCGCGTCGATGGACGAGCATTTCACACATTCACCAAACACTGTGAAAAGCCTTTCGATAAGAACATTATATCGGCAATGGTTCACGGTGCAAAACAGGTGGCAGATGATATGCAGGGATTCAAGGTTGGATATGTCCAATCAGATGAAGCATCGTTTGTAATCACAGATTATGATGAAATAAACACACAAGGATGGTTTAACTACAATCTTAGTAAAATGATATCTATGTCTGCATCTGTAATGACTTTGCATTTTAATAGTTATTATAGATATCTAGACGAGAATATTGTGGTCAATGGATCAGCAGTAACAAGGTTAAGACCTATTCCTAATGGTTATTTTGATTCTAGAGCATTTAATGTGCCAAGAGAAGATGTTTCAAATTACCTATTGTGGCGTTGCCAAGATTGGAAACGTAATAGTTTACAAATGTATGCTCGTTCTGTCTATTCTCACAAAGCATTAATGAACAAGAATCAGGACGACATGCACGAACTGTTGCACCAAAAGGGTAAAAATTGGGCTACAGATTTGAGTAATGTAGAGAAGAATGGAACATTTTTGGTGAAAACAGATGATGGAATAGGAACAAGATCAGACATTAGACCATCGTTTGAGGAAATCAGTGCTGTTGTGGAACCATTGGTTTATCCGTTAGAGAAATTGGAGAAATAATGAACAACAGAATAACATCATTTACTGACGAAGAAAAAATAAAATTCATTGAATTGTTTAATAAAATAGCTACAGAATATACGACAGACAAGTGGGTGGCATCACCATGTACAGATTGGGATGCCTATGAAACATTTATAGCCACAGAAGATGGTAACGATTTTGGATTTGAACATTATCTTTCGATAACCATTTATAGAAAACAGCGTTTCTGGTCTAAGCAATTTCGTTACGAAATTAGTTGTTATGCCAGCGGGCACAGTAGTATATCAGCCAAGAAAACAGTGTCTGTCCATTTGGGGATAGAAAAAAATTCAGAATTAGAGAATACAATAAAAAGTATTTTCAATAGGATAGAATCAGATTTCGTTAATAAAGAAAAAAACACTGTGAGTATCTTGGACAAATTAATGAAAGAAGGAAATCACTTGTAAGGAAATAATATGCATACGGAAGAATTGAAGTTAGATTTTGATGACGTTTTAATACGTCCCAAACGTAGTAAGGTTCCCTCCCGATCACATATCGAATTAGAAAGAACATATACTTTCAAAAATAGCGGAAAAGAATGGACTGGTTTACCAATTATTGCCGCGAATATGGACACCACCGGAACATTTGCCATGGCTCAAGCATTAGCAGAATACAAAATGCTCACGGCATTACATAAGCATTATTCAATCGAAGAACTGACAGATTTTTTTGCCGACAATCAAAACATATGGGATAATGTCTTTTACACTGTTGGCATTGGCGATGATGACTTTGAAAAATTGAAAGAAGTAGCGGTTGCACTATATGTAAAAATAAATGATTTTGACACAAGCAATCAACCTCCAATGTGGAGAACTAGATGCTATAAAGAAATGAAGAAAACATTTCCAAGAATGCTTTGTATTGATGTTGCAAACGGATATACGGAATATTTTTTGGAACGAGTTGAAAAGATAAGAAAAGAATTTCCGAATAGCACTATAATGGCTGGCAATGTAGTGACTTATGAAATGGCAGAACAATTGATCCTTTCCGGTGTAGATATCGTAAAATGCGGGATTGGATCAGGAAGTGTGTGTACGACTCGTATAAAGACGGGTTGTTTTGTTGCTGGGACTAAAGTTAATACTAAAAAAGGATTAATAAATATTGAAGATATCAAAGTGGGTAATTATGTATTAACTCACGACGGAACTTATCAAAAAGTTAAGAAAAATAATAGACTAAAAGAAAAAGAAGATTTATTAGAGATAAACGGTGTGATATGCACAAAAGATCATGAGTTTTATGTAATCGATAAAAACAAAGCTGATTTAGTTAATGAAAACAATTTACACAATTTTGCATATTGGGTAGAAGCTGTTAATTTAACTGATCATCATTTTCTCATAGAAATAGAGGAATAAATTATTTTATAGTGTATAAAATAGTATAGATTTACCTATTTTATACACTATGGAGAAATATTATGTCTAAAGCCAAATTTAATCTAGAAAAAAAAGATATTAAAAAGAAGATTAATTCAGGTCAAAAGGTCAAAAATATAGCCAAAGAATACGGTTGTTCTGTGGGTCTAATTTATACTTTTTGTAAAAACAACAACATAAAAATACCCAAGTTGGATTTAGTGGGACACCAATTTAATAAACTAAAAGTAATTAAAAAAATTGGGTCTAAAAACGGGTCTATTTACTGGCTTTGTGAATGTGAATGTGGCAAATTAAGAGAATTTCCAACAAAATCCATTAATCGAAAAGAAAATATTTCTTGTGGATGTTATTTATATTCAAAAGAAAGAAGTCGAAAAAATAAGTTTTGGAATGGTTATGAGGACATACACGGAAAATGGTGGGGCAATATAAGAAAAGGGGCAGCGAAAAGGAGCCATCAATTTAATATAAGTATAAAGTACGCATGGAAATTATTTTTAAAACAAGAAAAAAAATGTTCTTTAAGTGGAGTTGATATAAAATTCTCTCGATCTTCTCGTGGATTTCAAAGAGGAGAAACCACAGCGAGTTTAGATAGAATAGATAATTCAAAAGGTTATATTAAAGGAAATGTCCAGTGGTTACACAAAAATGTTAATCTTATGAAACAAAAAATGTCACAAGATGAATTGATCGGTTGGTGCAAACTGATAGTAGATTACAGGAAAAATAATCATGAAATTCAAACTTAAAAAAGTATTTAAAAAAAATGTAAAATCTAATCTAGAAGACGTTTATGATTTAACAGTTGAAAACAATCATTCTTATTGTGTCGAGAGCATGGTTGTTCATAATTGTGGATATCCTCAATTGTCAGCGGTGTTAGAGACAAAAAGTGCAGCACACGGATTGGATGGTCATGTCTGCTCTGATGGGGGCTGTAACGTCACAGGTGATGTCTGTAAGGCATTTGGCGCTGGTGCTGACTTCGTTATGTTGGGTGGATTCTTCGCTGGCACAAGCGAATGTGAGGGCGAATGGGAATATCACGAATTGCAAGACGAAGAACAAAAACGACACGAATATTATTCATCTTTGAATAATTATGTACGAGAAAGCATGAGAACAAGAATTGTTGACAAGGAGAATATTCCTATTACGATTTCTTCGTATGAACAGCAAAACAGTGGTGAAGGTAAAATGTTTCATTCTTGGGAAGATGCCCTTAGATATGTAGAAACAGAACTTGAAAAAACTGCTAAAAATGTTGGTAAAAAAACTTTGAAATTTTACGGTATGTCATCTAAGGATGCACAAGAAAAATACCATGATGGAGTAAAAAAATATAGAACTTCTGAGGGAAAAACTGTTTCAATTCCCTATAAAGGTAAGGCAGAAGATATTGTGCAAGACATTCTTGGTGGTTTAAGATCGGCTTGCACGTATGTTGGAGCGAGTAAGTTAAAGTATTTTAATAAATGCTGTGAATTTATTCGCGTCTCAAGAACTCATAATACGGTGTATGGAAATGGTACGTAAAGAAAAGACATTTGGGTCTTGTTTTACTGGGCTGGACATTCATAAAGCCTCACTGGAATTAGTGCGCTCTTATAGAGAATTGGAACAAACGAATGACGACCAAAAAGGATATTTCAAATTACTGAATGTTCTGAGCAACCTAATTTATGCTTTTGAAATTATGAAAGTAAATTTGGATTGGCCTCCTCCGTTTGTCGGCCAACACCATCTATTGGAATGTGAACACTATCAAAAAGAATTGAATTTAAAAATCAATACTTTTGATAACTATTTGAAATTACGTTTAGAGTCCATATTAAAGGCTCAACCCATATCAATACGAGCAGAGCAAATTAACGAATTGATACGGGTGACATTTGAAAGTGTCGAAAAAGATTCTTATATCATTGGATGGGAAAAAGAAGCTGATTGTTTAGCGACAGAGGCATCTAATTTTATGAAGAAAATTTCTGACGAATGCGAATCTCGCAATCCTATATTAATAAAATGGCTATTAAGCCAAGTGTACTGGGACACAATGGAGGAAGAGTAATGAAAATATTTGTACTAGATGACGACCATTGGCGAATTGGGTGGTTTTTAAACACTTTTGGAGCGAGAAATGTGGATTACGCCCACGGACCAATTAGGGCTATCGCAAAATTGTGTCTTAATAAGTATGATAAAATCTTTCTAGATCACGACTTAGGTGGAGCATACACCCGTGGACCCAATGGCGATGGAATTGATGTGGTAAAAGTGATGCATGAAGAAAAGCTTCATATTGATACTCCTATTGTCATTCATACAATGAACGAGGAAGCCGGGAAGAAAATGGAAAAAGTTTTATCTTATGAACATAAAAATGTTGAGGTCATTCCATTCTGGATATTGTCGAAAAATTATGAATCAGAGAAGGATTCCGAATAAAAATAGTATAATTGTATGTAGAGAGGACTATTTTTATGAAATCCATAATCAAAAATATATCAAAAATAGCCAATTACTTTGATAAACACCATCAAGTTAAAGAGGCTAATTTTGTAGACAAAATAAACGCAAACCTTGTTTTAAGCTATCGTTCTACCACAAAATGGACTAAAATAGCCAGTATTGGCACTCAAGACAAACTCACTGTTAAACACGCAGAAGATGTTATCAGTGCATTTCTATCTTTAGAGAAACTGTCTAGCACCATTAAGGATTCTAAAGATTTAAAATTAGCATGGGCTTATAGTAGTGCTTTATATGGTTTACTTAAATATGCTAAGAAAGAAAATTTATTACCAATTGTTAAAACTAGCGGTGAACGATGGGATAAGGTAAAAGATACAATGATGGGTGTTGGAAGGGGATTAAAAGACAGTTTACTTTCTCCTTTAAATAAGCCAATTCGTAGAGAAAAATATCTTAGAAATATAAAAAGAGTAGAAAAAATGGAATTAGCAGGACAGGGTGTTGCTCAGGAAATGCATTCAAACCAAGATGACCCTCAAAAGATTCAGGAATTATTCCAGAATTTTGTTGGAAGCCTAAATGAATCATTACAATTTTTTGCAAGAGAAGCGTCTGTTTCTTCTTATGATCAAGATCAATTCAATTTCCTTTTGAGTCATGGTGTTGTAGAAACTATTCAAGAAATACAATCATTAGGCAGAACTGCCCAGACACCAGACGATTTATTTAATATAGTTATTGACGGTATTAAACAACTACAAAATACAAGAATGCAACAAGGATATGCAGCGGCTCAACAAGAAAGAGGCGGTATGCCGCAAGGACAAAGACCGCAAGGGCAAGGACAAGGACCGCAAGGACAAACTCCTATTGGCGGATATGGTCAACAGCAACAGCGTCCTTTGAATCCTCAAGACGCATATGGTAAACGAACATTTTACGTGACTCGTCAGAGAGCGGCTTCATTTTTACAAAAATACGGAGGACAAGGTAAGGAAATATTACAAATACTTACAGTTCCAGAAGATTGGGCGCAATATACAGAAGAAAATCAAAGTCAAAAATATCCCAAAGATTTGCCACCAGCACAACATCACGCCGCAAATGAAGCATTTAGAGATGGAATAGCTCGTTTGATTAATAGATATGGCAATAACGCAGAAGCCATATTAGACCATCTGGGCATCCCGATACGTCATAAGAGTTGGCCTAATGCAGCAAGGGCCGGAATGGGCGGAAACAGGAATACTGGCAGAGGGACTGGTGATCCGTATGATCTAGGCAATCAAGGTTTATTCAGTCAGCAGGGCAGTGAAGAAGTTAATAAGAGTTTATATGATATGAGAAATACTGGCACCGGTTATTAATTTTTTCAAAAATTAGATAATGCAAAACTGTCTTGACCTACCTATAATTAAGTGAAGGAAGAATAAAATGGATAATGAAGAAAGACAAAACACTCAAAATGCACCTTTGCGATATACCCCCAGAGAAGGTAGACTTCCAGATGGTAGCGGAATGTTCTATGGGTATATGTGTAAAAAACAAGCAGAACAGAATGGTTCTATGCCTATGTTCCAAGGGAAAATAGAAAGAGAACTGATCGAAGAGATGGCAAACGATGCTCGTAAGAATGAAAAAGAAAGAATTAAATTCATTCGTAGAATGCAAATAGCTGGAAATGACCAATATCTCAGAGATATGGGATATGACGTACCTCCCCTCCAAGACATCACCTGGTGGGATCGATTCAAAACTTTTCTTGGCCTATAAACCAAGACATTGAAAGGGCTAATGATGGAAGATATGTTTGATGATGCAGTCGCTGTAGCAGAAGATTCTCAAGCAGATAGAATCAAAGAGCTTGAAAAACTCATTTTCGCAGCAAGGAAACCTTATTATAATGGCAATCCTATTATGGAGGACTCCGAATACGATGCCCTTGAAGATGAATTGCGTGAATTAGCACCAGATTCTAAGGTCTTTGACGAAGTTGGAGCAGATGACGGTTCTGATGATTCCGTTAAATTCTCCAAGGAAAAGCACCAAGTTCCTATGGGAAGTCAAAGCAAGTGTGCCAATGAAGATGAATTCAGAGATTGGGACAGACTTCATAATCTCGAAAATGAATCTGTTTTGGCGACATATAAGCTGGATGGAGCATCGTTGAATGTCGTGTATGAAGATGGTAAACTCGCAAAGGCTGTGACTCGCGGCAATGGTGTCGTAGGTCGCAATATCACTTCTAATGCCAAGAATTTCATCGGTATCCCTGCAACCATTAGTATGAAAGAACGTTTGGACATTCGCGGTGAGTGCATTCTTTCTACTGAAAATTGGAAAGCAATCGATCCTAAAGCCTTGAATCCTCGCAACTTAGGAACAGGCATTATGAGCAGAGAAGATGGAAAAGACTCTGACAAACTAAGATTTATTGCATTTGATGTGGTTTGTGAGAAGAAAGAATTCAAAACAGAACATGAAAAGATGAAATTCCTTAGACATATAGGAATTGAAGTTACATGGTATAAGATTTGTAAGAATGTTGATGAGGCTATCGAATTCTATCAAAAAATAGCCAAAGGGCGAACGAATTGTGCAGTAAGATTGCATGATTACCATGTATGGATTGATGGCATTGTAATGAAATTGAATAGTGTCGCAACCCAAGAGAAATTGGGGATTAGCAGTGGTCGTCCTAAGTGGTCTACTGCTTTGAAGTTCCCCCCACCTGGGGCGATTACATACATTAAAGACGTTGAATTGGGCGTGGGACATACTGGTGCAATTACGCCTGTGGCGTGGATAGAACCAGTACAAATCGGTGGAACCACAGTTAAAAGAGCCACGCTGAATAACTGGGATTTCATCAATATGATGGACGTAGCCATTGGCGATAAGGTAAAAATCGTCAAGGGTGGTGATATCATTCCTAAATTGGTATCAGTTATAGATAGACCCAAAAACCGCACAGTCATTCCTGCTCCGACAGAGTGCCCTGAATGCGGCGGTCCTGTCGGAAGAGATACAAATGTCACTGGCGATTTGGGAGCAGTTATTCGCTGTACAAATACTGATTGTGATGCTCAAGCTGTCGGTAAGTTCAAGAGAATGGTTAAGAGGCTGGAAATTCTCGAAATCGGTGAGAGTATTATCGTTGGAATGTATGAAGCTGGCATTATTAAAACAATTGCTGATATGTTTAGAATCGAAAACCATCGTACTGAAATTTCTAAGCTAGAAGTAGGAAATGGTGTATGGGGTGAAAGTAGAACTGATAAAATGATTGATGAAGTCAATAAGAAAAAGAAAATGACTTTGGATGTCTTTTTGGGAATGCTTGGAATCAAGGGTCTTGGACAACGAAGGGCTAAGATTGTAATGGATAACGACGTAGCCCCTCAGACGCTTGATGAGTGGCGTTCTGGTCAGTTGGTTAAAGTCGCTGACAAGGTTGGTGTTCCGAATATCGCTGTTAATATCCAAAAGGCGATTGATGCGAATAGCAACTTGATTGATGACCTAGTAACAGTGATCACAATTACAGAGACTAAACAAAAGCAAGACGGCGTTCTGTCTGGCAAGTCGTTTGTTTTGACTGGCAGTTTTAGCCGCAAGAAAGCATTGATTCACGCTGATATCGAGAACGCTGGTGGAGAAATCCATAAGAGTGTTAGTAAAAATATTGATTATCTTGTGCAAGCAGACAAGAACAGCACAAGTACAAAAACTCAAAAAGCAGAGAAGTTAGGAATCGAAGTTATTGATGAAGATGATCTAGCGGAGATAATTAATGGCTAAAGACCAAATAAAGATAAGCCCGTTTGTCCATTTTGCGGAAGTCCTCATGTCGAAGTACAAACTGGCCCTATGACATTGGTTGGATATTCTGGCAAATTAGATATCAATCATCATTGGGATGGTTGTCTTTGTATAGAATGCCATAAAAGTTGGACTATGGAGTGGAAAGGCGAAGAAAAACTAAAAGGATATAATGTTTGGCATGTGGACAGTAACAACCATGTTATCGCAGGGATTCCCTCATGCTTTGAGAGTTATGTATATACATGTTCCGAATGTGGAGGGGATGTAAAAAGGCATTTTTTTGATAAAGATACGAGAAATACTGCCAAATGTTTAAGTCAAAAAATAGGCGGTGAAAGATACTACGATATCTATTTTATTTGTGAAGATTGTAAAGTCGAAGAAAAATGTTCTAATGATCATTATATATTTTATAATCCACACAAGCCAATTCGTCCTTCCAAAAACTGGTTAATTACCGGTTGGAAGATAATACAGGAGACAGGAATAGTAGTTATTAACGACTCTGGAATTAGTCGTATTGATTTGATAGAGGAAAAAAATGAGTAAAGATTACGGCAAGAAGTGCGAAAAAGTTTTCGCAAAAGAATTATCATTGATTAAAGACCAGAAGATAAGGGATTTTGTAGTTAAATGTTTTGAGGAATTGTGCCCAGATTATTTTTGGACTGTCCCAGCGTCCACCAGTGGACGTTATCATCCAGATCATTCTAATGGAAAAGGTGGGCTTGTAAGGCATGTAAAGGCGGCAATCTGGTGGGCTGAAAAGCTACTTTGTGCATTTGATAGCGATAATGGGGAAAAAGACACTACGAATAAAGATGCTGTTATCGCAGCATTAATTCTCCATGATATGAAGAAAAATGGGGACAGCCTAGACGACAAGAAAAAGAGCGGTTATCGCATTACACAGACTCATGGCGTTTCTTTGGGGCATCGTATTTTCGATATAGTTCTCAAGAAAAAAGCAAACAAAGTACAATCATTAATCATTTACGCTGTCCAAAGTCATATGGGCGTATGGACAAGGCCGAATGAATATCGTCCTGACAATATTCCATTGCCATTAGCGTACCATGTCGCTCATATCGTTCATATGGCAGATTTCTGTGCTGCTCAAAAGACAGAAACTTTACCGAAAGAAGTGGGATATAAAAAATAGATGGATGATAAATTAGAACAAAAGAATATTAAAGCCGGAGCAGAACTTGCCTATTATATTCAACGAGTGCAAAGCAGTTCGGAAAATATGTTAGAAAGTTTTCAATGTCTACAAAAAATTCTAGACGAAAAAATAGCAGAAACAATTGATGGCGACTTACAATATATGGTTCTAAATGAATATCTTTCTAATGTTGTCGATTTTCAATTTTCAATTGAAGAAATTAAAGAAAAGAATGAACGATTCTTCAAAGATTTAAGCGAAGCAGATATCAAGGGAATGAAAAAGAATAGTACGATGATGACTATTAAAGATTTTACTAAAAATTTAGCATCATTACGTAGTGATCAATCGATAGTATTTAGACCTGTTGGTAATCCACTTGAAGTGAATAGGGTTTCGTGTGATAATCCAATAACAGGCAGATGGGTTGGAGTTATTGTAAAAGATATTAATAAATTTTCAGGTCTATCTAAAGAGATTCAATCTAAAGTTGTTAAAACCACAAAAAGATATTTTGTTAATGCTATTGTTCAAAATGTAAAAGATAACTATTCTAATGCTTCTGGCCATTTTAATTCTTCTGGTTTGAAAATAGTAAAAAAACTAAAAATATTAGAATTGCCTCAAACAGCATATCGAGAGTTAAAAGACGCTGAACAACTTAAAGGAGTAACGGCTGGTGATTGGAATAATGGATTAGAACTTAAAATGACTAGAACTGGCTCTGGTATGCAAACAAGATATGCAGTGAAATTTATATCATCAGGCCCATTGGGCAAAAAAGAAAGAGAAATCATCAAAAAACAAGGGTTATTTGAATTAGAGAAATCAATTCCCTTGGTAGAGGACGAGAAAAAATTAAGAAAGAAATTGGGAATATAATGACCTATAAACCTATTTTCAAATTAGGCGAATCAGAAAACAAGAAACTGTTAGACAGTCTATCAGGATGGTTTGAGGCAACCAAATCTGCTAGTTTAAAAGCGATTTCCTTTGAACAAGCTAAAGAGAAGGGTGTCATCGAAGAAGATGGGACAGTTAATACCAAAGAAGGAAAAGTCAAGGCTAAAAAAGGGTCAATGATTTGTATGGGTATTGAAGGAGAACTGTGGGTTCAAGAAGAAAAACGCCTAGAAGATAAATATACCAAATCTAATTTTCTTTGGAAAGATGTTGTTAAAGATGTTAAATGGAGAATCTATAATCCGAAGAAAGAAGAAAATAAGGTAAGAGCCGTACAAGTCAATGACAGGGAAGAGTTTACGGTAAAAGCGTCTTGGGGAAATTTAAAAGGCAAAAAGGGCGATTACATTTTACAAGATATTGATAATCCTGATGATGTATGGATCATCGATAAAAATATATTTTCTAAGACGTACAAGTATGTCTCCTGACTATAATGTAGTGCAAGGAGATAAAAGATGTTAGATTTTATTGGCAAGATGATCGATATCGTTTTCCTATTTGGAATCCCCGTTTTGGTGGCAATCATAGGACTGGTTTCATTTTTCGCATTTTTTGGTTATATTCAAGCCGGTGACCCACAAACAGGATTTTATGCTGGCACTGTTTTCATCTGCACATTTGCATTCTTTTTTAATTGGTGGCCTGAGATTTTGAGTTACGAACAGGTCGCTGATACTAAGATGGCAGATATGATGATCTCTACTGTAGTGGCGTTTATCATTATGCTAATATGTATTAGGTTTAGTAGCTTGCTAATACGTAGATTAAAAATGCCTGCTGTACTTGTTTTCTTGCTTTACTTAGGTTTTCTTATTTTTGGTTTTTAAATGGGAGGAATACACTATGAATCCTAAACGTAAAAGACACTCACAACAAGATCACGAAATATACCCCGAAGATCAAGACAATTTTTCAATCGATGACGATTGGGAAGAAGATTGGGAAGAAGAGGATGATTTGGATGATGAATACATCGATGATGGCTATTGGCTAGAAGAAGATGATTTTGGAAGATGTTTCGATGATGACGACGAGTTGGAAGAAGATGAAGATTTTGAAGATGAAGATTAGAAAATTGTTTAAAAAAGGAATTGATATAAAAACAATATCTGAAATTACTGGAATGTCATATTCTGGTGTTTATGCGATGATACAGAGGAATAATATCAAAAAGGAGATGTAAATAATGAATAAAGGAATCAATGTCCGCAGTGAGAACACTTTTTTCACTGCGGACCCATAACTACATTTTGATCACGGCAATATTATGAAGTATTGTCTAAGGACTAAATACATGGATGACCGTGAAAAGAACATCCTCGAAACAGGCGATGAACAAGCGAAGAGACAACTGCGCATGTCTAGAGAGTCTATTGAACGAATGAATACGGATATCATTGATAATATTAATGCCGTTGTATATTCTAATGCAACTTTGTGGATTTTGGGAGATTTGGGATTCTTTAAGCATCATGATTCAGTACAAAAAACAATTGACAAAATAAATTGCAAAAACATATATTATGTGATGGGCAATCATGACAAATATGCGAATATTCATCCGTGCGTAGCAAAGACATTTGATCAAGTTTTAATTCAAGTAGAAGGTCAGTATATTGTTCTAAATCATTATCCTATGCTAAGATGGGACCATTCCCATCGCGGTTCTTGGAACCTTTTTGGGCATTGTCATTGCAACGTAAATGAATGGATTGAAAATCGTATGCCAGAGGCGAAAATGCTTGATGTCGGTGTGGATGGTCACAACTATAAGCCGTGGTCGTTTGAGGAAGTTCAAGCGTATATGGATACGAAAAAAGGCGAAGGGATATTCGAGAAAAAAGAAGCAGTTTGGACCAAGGAGACTTAATGAATTATTTGCTAGTAGGTGGCCGATTTGGATTCGACGACGGAAGAACTTCTTCCTCATATATGGGAAAACTCTTTCGATCTCTTCGTAAAAATATTGATACAGATGATGATGTAACAATGACAAACGGAGGCTCTTGGCAAGACCTTCTCGACATTTTCGAGACAGTGACTCAGTATGATGTGATTTTTTGGTTCCCAGATATTCCTAACGATAACCAAAAATTAATTCTTTCGCTTAAAAAGAAACATCAAAAATGCATTCTAATTACTTCTAAAAACAATCTTGGTGATGAATATCCTGCATTGTATCTGATTGGCAAAATGCTTAGAGTAAAAAGTAACTTGCTATTGGAATTCACAAAGAATGATAATGGTCTTTTTGAGGGAACTGTACTTGATCCTCTTGGGAATGTATTTGTCAGCAAAACGACTGACATAGACATTTTGGCTAAGACGCTGTTTGATAGAGTGGATGAATTAACAGGATTTACTCGTATTCCGAGTGCAAGACTTGGCGATGCAATTGAAGTGCCTGACAAAAAAGAGTTCTTTAAACTTGCCAAACAATATGCAGATAGATTTCATGAGTTAGTACATGCTATTGATCAAGATAGATTCTTGGGGAATATATCATTTAGGTGTGAAGCTGGTTTTCCGTCTTTTCGCCATAAAGACTTGATCTTTGTATCCAAGAGAAACATTGACAAAAGACACATAGGAACAGAAGGATTTGTAGCTGTAAATCCATTGTCATTAGACACAGTGGAATATTATGGGGATCATAAGCCTTCAATTGATACGCCAACGCAATTACGTCTATATGACTATTATGAGAATATCAATTATATGTTGCATTCTCATGTATATATCAAAGATGCTCCATTTACGGAGTGGGTAATTCCTTGTGGTGCAGTAGAAGAAACAGGTGAAATTATCTTCGTGTTTAAGGATTGGGGTTTGGATTTCTTTAGAGTAAATCTAAAAGGGCATGGCTCATTAATACTTTCTTCTGATGTAGAGAGGCTGAAAGATATTGATTATGTGACTAGGCCAATGCCAGAGATTTACAAAGACTATAAGATCAAGTTGAGATAAGGAGTAATACAATGGTTCCAGGATCATTATTAGGCGATTCACCAGCCGCCAATGAGTTAATAAAAATATTAAACAAACTTAACGATAAAAAAATGAGAAGAAAGGTGTCTTCTATTTTTCAGAGATATACATATGACATGAAGAGTATACAGAATATTGACGATAATCATACTAGAGCATTAGTGTCTGTATTATTGAGAAAACATGCTCTAGATGTCATTGAGGATACATTGTATTTTCCACAAGAAATTAAATTTTTTATGAAAAATATGGTTATAACACTTTACAAACAGTATTTACGAGGAGAAAAGTAAATGGGTGAAACAATAGCAATTGCAATTATTCTTATAGTTGCACTAGTCGCGTTGGTTGTTTTGGGCAAAAAAAATAGTTGCTCTTGTACAGGAAAAACGTTAGAAGCATTTGGAAATGGAGAAAATGAAATGAATGAAGAATACTATATCGAAACATGGGAAAGTAAAGATGGATGGCGTTGGCGTTTAATGCATGAAAATGGTAATATCCTTGCCGACAGCGAAGCATACTCTTCCAAGCAAATGATGTCAAAGACGGCAGATGGCGTAGCAGAAACATTCAAGTTGAAAATCGTTGAAGCAAAAACAGAATAAACAATGGCTAAAGAGAGAAATGACAATCAAGATATCCATTATGTAACATGGAAACAATATGATAGTATGTTGTATCAGTTATCTCATAAACTAGAAAAACTACCCACCGGCATACAATTATATGGAATTCCTCGTGGCGGTATTCACATTGCGTTGGACTTAAATTACATATTAAAAGATACGATTTTCATTATGTCAATTCCGAGCATTCCGCCAGATCAAAAGCATGATAACATATTGATACTCGATGATATCGTTGATTCTGGTGATACGATTGTGAAATACAGCAATTCATTTAAAACGGCTTCGTTGTTTTATCGTTACAATTCTGTGTATAAACCAGATTACTATGTTGAAGAAATATACAATGATGATTGGATTCAGTTTCCTTGGGAACGAGATTTAGGAGCAATTTAATTTAAAAACAAAACTTCTACGCTATAATACATTAGAGGCAAATGGGCCAGTAGCTTAATTGGGAAAGCACTACACTTGCAATGTGGAGGATATGGGTTCGATTCCCATCTGTGTCCAGTAAATTTTTGGAATAAGAATAAACAGATGGAACAAGAAAAACGCAAAAAAGTTGAGACGACAGAAGATATGCATGGAGTTTTTGATAACTATGCATTGCATTATCTTCGCACTTCATTAGATTCAATCGCAAGAAATCAACACATGAACAAATTGGGTGGCGTACAACCTTCCGCAGCAAAAGTTGGTGACAGTCTATCATCCTATATTGATCATTGTCATGCCAACGTAGACGCATGGGAGGGCAAGGTGTCTACTTCTGGTGATGTGTTAAGCGAAATGTCACGACAAGCCGTATTGCTAGAATTGAAAGATGAAGAAGATAAAGCTGTTGTCGTAGATTTTATCAATTTTGTAGGAATGTGTTGTGGCGTTGATTTTGGGTTATATACGAAGGATATCTAAAAATGGACAAGTTGAAGATACAACGAGCTACTGTTGATGACCATCTAGCCATCCAACGTTTAGCCAAAAAAGCATTTCGTGGTTTCTTTTTAGAATTAGAAGATAAAAAATGGATTTTAAATCAAATTAAAAATCATTTTTACTACATCATTAAGAACAATAACCGGCTGATTGGGATGATGTGCCTGGAAGATGATGGCACGGGTGTTATAAACATAGAAACACTCGCCATTAGTAAATCTTATCAAAAAAAGGGATTAGGAAAATTATTAATCTCTAAAGCGATTTCAGTAGTAAAAAAGATGAATAGTCTTAGAACGAAAACCCCCCGGATAGAAATCATAACTGTTGCTTCAGATGATCGGTATAAAGCAAAAGATTTTTACTTGAAAATGGGGTTTAAAATCACCCATGAATTTGTTTTGAGTAAGAAATTGTATAGATATTTTGAAATGAAAATTTGAAAGAGGATATTTAAATGGCCAAACAATATAAATCAGTTCAAAAAACACTTTTCTTTCCAATATCAGAAGATGATTTTAGTGACGCAATTGATTGGATGAAGAAACATAAAAACTCAGAATTTCGTAGGAGTTGCCCCGGCAGAGATTGGACACAAGGACACGGTGCTTCTTTGCGTGGCGAACGAGAAATGACTGCTCAAGAAATTAAAGAAGAAAAAGCAAAAGCTAAAAAAGCTAAAGAACGAGTACAAAGACAAATAGAAGTCGCAAAGAAAAAACGTGAAGAACGTTTCAAAAAAGAAGCAACAAAATTAGGTTATAAAATAACCAAGAAATAAAGGAGATAAAGATGAGTATCTTATGGCGTATAGTTATTTTGTTGATCATCATGGTGGTTGTAACTTCTGCTGGTGAATACTTGCATGGGGCGTGGTATCCACTACATGCTCAAAATGATGCTGCATTAGCACAAGTCAATGGAAGCAATGAAGCAGTGGTTGCTATCGAATCGGTTAGGCATTTATTGACGTATGTAGAAGCCTTGATTGTCTTTGTAGCAGGAGTTTTATTGATGGCAACCCCTATTGCAAAGGCATGGGCGATGTATAAGCCTAAAGAACAATTGTTGAAAGAACAGTCGTAAATCATCGATATAATAACGAAAGGAGAAAAACGATGAAGTATTTGCTAGGCGGTATTGGATTTTTGGTATTTTGTGGTATTATGTGGTTTGCAACTTGCTTGAAGCCGCATGAGGTTCCGATTTTTGAGGAAATTGAAAACTCGGAAACTGTATATGTTATCCCTCTTGAGGGTGATATCGACAAGCAAGTGAAGTTCGATTCAGAAGCACAGTTAGAAACATTGAAAGTGGCTACTAAAAGAATTCTAGTACCACAAAAATGGGTTTCAACTGGTTATCTTCCTAGAAGTGGTGTGTACAAACGCACTGTCAAGGTTATTAAAGTAGATAGAAAACCAGTAACTCGTGAATGGCTAGTAGACGAAGATAGAGGAACTAGGCAACAAGATGAAGGTATTTGGGTAGAATCAAAAGACTCTGTAAGTTTTTCGACAGGCATTACCATTTCTGGCATGGTCGAAGAGCAAAATACCTCGAAATTCCTTTATCGTTATCCTGCTGGCAGTTTGGCAGACGTAATGGATAATGAAATTCGTAGTCATGTTCAGTCTCAGTTTTCTGACTTTTCAGCGGGATTTGATATGAGCGAATTGAGAAATCAAAAAGTTGAGATTGCTATATCAATTCGTGAAAAAGTTATTCCTATTTTTGAAGAACGAGGAATTACAATTACCACAATTGGTCTTACTGGCGGATTCGAATATAAGAATGGTGATATTCAGAAAGCCATTGATGGAGTATTCGTGGCTCAACGCGAGAAAGACGTTAATGCTGCGTTATTAGAGGCTCAAAATGATAAGAATGAAAAGATTATCATGGAAGCAGATGCAAAGGCTGAAGCCTTTAAGAAAGAAGCCAATGGAGAAGCGGCGGCTCTTTTGTTGGTTGCAAATGCAGAAGTGGAAGCCAATACGATGCGTTTGGAATTGGCCAAAACTCCAGAGTATTTGATGATGCAACAGATCGAAATCAACAAAATCCAAGCAGAGAATTGGGATGGCGTATTGCCAGTTTACTTTATGGGTGGAATGGAAAAATTGCCTATGATGATGATGAAGCTGGATGTTCCTAAAACTTTGTCTAACTAATGGAGAAAATAAATGGGGGAGAGATTTTCTCTCCCCCATTTATTTTTGTTTGCAATGTATAGAGACAACATAGTAGAGAAGTATAGACTTATATATACAAATCTAAACAAAAACAACAAGCGTTTTCAGTCGAAAGAACCTTGGATGCGCCGATTAATTAGAGAGGAAGCCATTATACATATGATCCGTTATTATGGAGGAAAATAGCATGGCTAATCGAGCAACTTGCTTGGACTGTGTAAGAAAACATTTAGGACAAGCATATGTCCTTTTAAGTGAATACGCTGACGATACAGAAGCCTTTGAAGAATATTTCTACTATGCCATGGGCCATTTGGCAGAGGCTTGTGACGAATGCAAAAACGCATATCCCTTTGTAGGGCAAGTGCTTAGGGCACATCGACGCAAAATGATGGAAGATGATGATTATTGGATTGATTTCAAACCGTTGATTCGATGGATAAATCGTTTGGCATTTTTGGAGAACGATATTGAGTTCCCAGATGGCGAATTAGAACAATACATTGAAGAGTCTATAGAGCCTGTAAAGGATTTACTTGGAATTGAAGAAGAAAAACCGACGAAAACAAAAAAGAGCAGCAAGCAAAAAAATGAATTACCATGACCTATAATGTAGTAACAGAAGGAGATATTATGAATTGGGAATTACTTAGTGAGAAGCAAGGTCGTATCGAAGGACAGATTATTATTTTTTGTGCAAAAGAAGATAGAAAGACCGATTGGATTGTCAATCGTGTTAAGATGTACGAAGACGATGGGTATAAAGTTCTTGTAAAGAACGCATTTTCAAAGAAGTCTCCTCATTACACTTCTGATAGAAAGACTGAGAAAAACTAAAATGAGTAAGGAAGCGAAAAAGAAAAAGATTCGCTTTCTTTTTAATGACGCGAATCTATCAGCGGCAAAAGTTATGCAAGATTTAGCAACTATGGCGAATGAAATCCCAGTGATTATTAGCAATTCGCCATCGTCAATTCCGATCATGTGGTTAAATGACGAGTGCTATACTGGTGTGATCGCTATTAGGAAAATTGTGGAAGAACTTAAATCCCAGGAGATAACAAAACATGGACAGACTCACATCGAAGGGGTCCAAAAGTGACTATGAGTTGATTCGAGACGAGGCCGAGAAACCATACAAGCAAAGATGCAAAATGATTCAAACAAAAAACGGATTTGTAAGACCAAAGAAATACCATATGTCTTGGGCGAAAGCCAATCAATTACGTCAAGTTTATGATCAATGTAGTATCTTTGTAAATCCGTACAGAAAAGGTGGTGTATATTACGGCCTCATACAATCGCTTATATCTTTGGGCATTAACCAAAAACACCCATTTGTTAATGTAAAAAAACAGATGGAAATAGAAATGTCAAAGTTTCCATGTAAGAATAAAAGCAATGCATGGAAAAACTTTGAAAATAAACTCGCTGATAATAATCTAGTGGCCAGAGACGTTAATGGTCGTATTATGGAAACGGCAAGAATGTGCCAGAGAATTCGTGGTTTCAATCCGTATGGAGAGAAACTAAGACAAATGAAAACTTCCATAAATGTATACGTAGACAAAAATGGTCTACCTATGTATGAATTGTATACAAGATGGAAATCTTATGATGAAGTAGAACCCTTTAATGGGCTAAAAAAGAGAGGAAGAAAGAAATGAGTTTAGGAATATGGATGTTAATTATTTTGGGCGGTTATTACATTGGGGCATTTATTACCATAATGCTTGTGTCAAGCGAATTATTTGACAAAATCGATAAATGGATGTGGACTCATATACCTCCTGATCAGACCTGTAGTAACGATTATGGTGAAGAAGACCAAAGAAAAGATTTATGGATTGCGATAGGTCTTTGGTGGGTTTTCTTGCCCATATTCGCTTTGTTTATTGCTTTGGCATCAATTATAGCCTTTGTAAAATTGCTGCATATTAAAAAAGTTCTAAAATTCATTGGAAATGCATTCCTTTGTTTATGGATATGGCCTCTAAAGAAAATCGGTATTTTAGATAAAAATTTATAGTTTTTTATTATCCCGAAATTAGTCTGTGTTATAATGTAGTACCATGACTGAGACACTACAAATACATCGACTGTCCGAATTATCTGGAAATGATCCTAAGAGAATGCCTACTGGTTTCAAGGATTTAGACATCGCTTATGGCATCAATCGCGTTTGCGACGAACAAGGTAACGAAATACTATGGGAAGTTGGTATGCCTAGAGGTCGTGTGACCATCTTGGCTGGTGCTGGCGGTGTTGGGAAAAGCCGTCTTTGTATGCAAATCGGTATGCAAATGGCTAAAGGCGACCAATACCGTTCTCCTTTGACTGTTCTGTATATTCTTAATGAAGATGACCCTAACAGTCTTGCAACATGGGTTAAAGAGCA